>Ga0105055_10000004_pt1 | contig 248285 bp, 266 predicted proteins | sample BON03_FD_78090 | JGI IMG/M metagenome (GOLD analysis project Ga0105055, IMG submission 78090) | Freshwater microbial communities from Lake Bonney liftoff mats and glacier meltwater in Antarctica - BON-03 | ecosystem: Environmental > Aquatic > Freshwater > Ice > Glacier meltwater | place: Lake... | reverse complement strand
TTCAGTCAAAAACAGCGTCGCCCGCTTTGTCTTTCTGGCCATGATCACCCCCACCAAGAGTCGAATGGAAACCATGGCTATCATAATCTATTTAGTAACTATATTGATGGAACGAACTACTAGCTAGACGCACGCAACCCACTCTTTAACTGCAATTGCGCAAAAGGACTGAACCGATGAAACGCTTATTGACGATGATCTGCACGACGATGCTGATGACCGCCGCAACCGGCGCATGGGCCCAGGCGAGCGGCCAGGGCGAAGTGCAGGCGACCAAAGTCCCGATCAAGGTAACCGAAGTCGCACCGGGACTGTTTTTCCAGTACCACCACGAGGAATCGAACAACGCGTGGCTGGTGACCGACGACGGCGTGCTCGTCGTCGACACGCGCCAGCATCCGCGACGCGGCGAGGAACTGTTGGCGGCAATCCGCAAAACCACGGACAAACCCATACGCTGGGTGGTCAACACCCATGCCCACGGTGACCATTATTTCGGCAACTCCGTGTTCAAACGCGAAGGTGCGACCATCATCGCCCATCGCGACACCGCCGGCATGATGCAGCACCATTACCCGCTGGAGATGAAACGCCGGCAAGGGTACTTCAAGCAACGGAAATTCGACCCGCAGGAAGTGAAGCTGGTGCTGCCTGACATCACCTTCGATTCGACGCTGACGCTGAATCTGGGCGGGCGCACGGTTGAACTGCTCTACCTCGGTGCTGGACAGAACCCGGGCGATACCTTTGTGCGCTTCCCCAAGGAACGCGTGCTGTTCGCCGGCGGCCCATTCTCCAAGAACAGCTGGCCCAATCCGTCGTTCACGCCATCGATGCCCGGATGGGTGGAACTGCTGAAGAAAATAGCCGCAATGGACGTCGATGCCTATCTGGGCGGGCATGGCGACATCGGCGCCAAAGCGGATGTGCTGCAGGAAGCGAAAATGCTGGAGGATTTCGACCGCGGCATGCGCGACGCGGTGGCGAAGGGCATGAGCCGCGACGACATCATCAAGAACGTCAAGTTCGAGGAATACAAGGACGTGCGCAACTATTACCGCATGAACCTGTTCATCGGCAGCTACTACCATTTCCTCACCACGGGACGGGCACAGAACGCCTACCCGTGAATATCCGCTAAACGCCGGGCGACGGTTTGGGCCGCCACGGCCCAAATCACGCGCGGCTGGTGACGATCAAGAACCACTACAACCCGACGAATTTATTCCGCCTCAATCAAAACATTCAACCGCCGGTGTAACGGTGTGTGCAGGACGGTGCCGATGAAAGGGGCGTTAAACAGCTTTTTCTAACCCGCCTGCGGCGATCGCGATATGACGCGCACTCGCCGGAGCGCGCGCACATCGACTGCAGGTGATGGTAGTGGCTGCCGGCTGGCTACTGTGTTTCACCGCTATCGCCATCACCGGCGCGGCCTTGCACCAATTTGTGGACGCTGCAACGCAGCAGCGCCTTTATGCAGTCGCGCTGTCGCATAGAATTGACCGCGACGCCAACACTGGCTACATTAAGGGCCGGTGAAACGGCAGGTGCGGTGTAATTTCCGAATGCACCATCGAATCACGCGTGTCAAAACGTCGTCGCGACACATGAAAGCTGCTTTGCAGTAGTGTCTGACGTCATTGAAACGCCCAAACCTTTACACCTTGTAGTTCGGGTAAGACCATTGAGGCGACGCAGTTCGCCAGGGCCGCCATACGAAATGCGGCTGACCCGATTTATGAATAATCAATCGCGGAGGGACCCATGAGTCTGCATCTTTCTTTGAAAAAAATTATTTCGCTTACCGCGATCGCCTGCGCCGCCCTGTTGCCGGCAACCCAGGCTTCCGCTGCGCAGAAAGTCGATTTCTCCGGAAAACGCATCCTGGTCACCGTGCCCTTTGCACCCGGTGGTGGGTCGGACGTCTATATCCGCGCTCTCCAGCCTTACCTTCAAAAACATCTGCCGGGCAACCCGACCATCATCGTGCTCAACGTTCCGGGCTCACGCTCGATACCCGGCGCCAACCGTTTCCAGGACCGCGCCATTCCGGACGGCACCCACGCCATTGTGATCTCGGCCACTACGGTCGGCAGCTTTGTGTTCTCGCGCTCCAAGGTCAAATTTGATCTGGACAAGTGGGAGCCGGTGCTGCTCTCGCCGCAGGGCGCGGTCGTCTACGCCACCCCCGCGCTCGGCGTAAAGGGGCCGCAGGATCTTGCCAAGCTCAAGGGCAAGGCACTGGTCTTCGGCGGGCAAAGTGCGACCGGCGGCGAATCGCGCACCATCATGACCCTGGAGCTGCTCGGCCTGAAGACCAAATATGTCTGGGGTATGAACCGGGGGCCGGTCCGCCTCGCCTTTGAGCGCAAGGAGCTGACCATCAACTACGATTCGATGCCCGGTTATCTCGGCGCCGCATCAAAGCTGGTCAAGGCCGGCAAGGCAATACCGCTCTATACCATGGGGATCGTCGACAGCAAGGGCACGCTCATTCGCGATCCAAACATGCCCAACCTGCCCCACTTCGGTGAAGCCTACGAGATGATGCACGGCAAGAAACCGTCGGGACCCGGCTATGACGCATGGCAGTCAGTCAACAAAATGATGACCATGCTGAACAAAGGCCTCTTCCTGCCCGAAGGCACGCCGAAGCCGGTGCTCGACGCCTGGCGCACGGCAATTACCAACACCCTGAAGGATCCGGATTTCGAACGGGACGCCGGCAAGATCATTGAGGGCTACCCGCAGTTCATCGGAGAAGCGGCCAATCCCATCGTCAAAGATGCCACCACCTTCAAGCCCGAAGCCTGGGCCTGGCTGAAGAATTACTACAAGACGCAGCATAACGTCACGATCGAGTAACTTCGGGATCGCGATCGACTAAATGCAAGCAGACCTCCTGCAGGCGCTGTCCACGCTACTCAGCGTGCAGCACCTGCTTTTCCTGCTGGGCGGCACGCTGCTCGGCCTGGTCGTCGGCATCCTGCCGGGGCTGGGCGGCATCGCTGCGCTTTCGGTGCTGCTGCCGTTTGTCTACGGCGGCGATCCCACGCTGGTGCTGCCGATGATGATCGGCCTGCTCGCCGTCACCAACACCTCGGATACGTTTCCGGCCGTGCTCGTAGGCATCCCCGGTACTTCCAGCGCGCAAGCGACCATCCTTGATGGTTTTCCGCTGGCGCGGCGCGGCGAAGCTGCGCGTGCGCTGGGCGCGGCGTTTTCGGCTTCATTGATCGGCGGATTGTTCGGCGCCCTGATGCTGACGCTGGCCATCCAGTTCGCGCGCCCGCTGATACTGGCCGTCGGCTTCGGCGAACAACTGATGCTGGTCGTGCTGGCGCTGACGATGGTCGGCATGCTGACGGGCACCAGCGCGCTCAAGGGACTCATCATGTGCGGCATGGGCCTGCTGTTCGGCAGCATGGGCGCGGCGCCGGCCACTGCGGAAGAACGCCTGACCTTTGATCTGCTCTACCTCGATGACGGCGTGCCGCTGGTGATCGTTGGCCTTGCGATGTTCGCGATTCCGGAAATGATGGAAGTGCTGCGCAAACGCACGACCATCTCGTCCATCGCCGAACTCGGCGGGAGCACGCTGCAGGGGTTCCGCGAAACCCTCAAACACAAGTGGCTGGTCCTGCGCTGCTCCACGATCGGCGTGCTGATCGGCGCACTGCCGGGACTGGGCGGATCAGTCACCAACTGGGTGGCCTACGGGCATGCGGTGCAGACAGCGAAAGACCGTTCGATGTTCGGCAAAGGCGATATCCGCGGAGTCATCGGACCGGAAGCCTCCAACAATGCGGACAACGGCGGCGCTCTGATCCCCACGCTGATGTTCGGCATTCCGGGCTCGGGCAGCATGGCGCTGTTTCTCGGCGCGCTCGTGCTGATCGGTGTCGAACCGGGGATCGGCATGATGGAGCGTCATCTTGACCTCACCTTCATCATTATCTGGTCGCTCGCCATCGCCAACGTTCTCGGGGCCGGGATCTGCCTGGTGCTGGCCCGGCCGATTGCACGCATAACACTCGTGCCTTTTGCGCTGGTGGCGCCCTTCATGATCGTCATCGTCTACTTCGCGGCCTTTCAGGCCACGCGCGCATGGGAGGATCTGATTGCGCTGTTCGTGCTCGGTATCGTCGGCATGTTCATGAAGCGCTTTGGCTGGTCGCGTCCCGCATTCCTGATCGGCTTTGTGCTGTCGATGCGTCTCGACGCCTCGGTCTACCAGTCGATACAGATTTACGGCGCCACCTTCCTCGAGCGCGGCGGTGTGCAGTTTATGCTGGCGCTGATCGTCATTTCCATTTTCCTGGGGGCGCGGGCGAAGCGGCACCGTAAGCCACCCGCGGCAGAAAGCCCGCATGTGCCGGTCCACAAGACGCCGCAAGCGGCGTTCCTGGGGCTGTTGATCGTCAGCTGCCTGTATGTGCTGTACGATGCATGGCCGCTCAACTTTCTGGGCAAGGTATTTCCGGTCTCGGTGGCATTGATCACGCTGGCACTGCTGGTCGCCACGGTGGTGCTGTTCAATCGCAAACGGCCCGATTACGTGTTCTTCGACAGCGAGCACGAATGGACCGGCGACGACCGGCCCGTACACAGCGACCTGCATTTCCAGTGCTGGATCCTGGCGCTGCTCGCAGCAATTGCCCTGCTTGGTTTTATCCTGGGGATATTCACCTACATCGCGACTTTCCTCCAGGTGAAAGCCGGCGTGCGCTGGTACAAGGCGCTGGCCGGTGCATTGGCCGCGGTAGCGGTCATGAGCCTGTTTGGCCATTTTCTGGTGCTGGAATATCCGACCGGCCTGTTGCAATACCTGTTCGAACTGCCCTGGCCGCTCAACTGAACTGAAGCACGCGACGAGGATGCGCTGTGCATGCGCGCACCGTGCAGACACCCGGTTTGAAAAAGGTCTACTATGCTTTCTGCACAGAACTACCTGCGGGGCAGCCCCCTGCCCCGGATCGCTTTTTTCGACGCACTTTTACGACGCACATCATTTCATTCGAGGAGCATTCATGAACAAAACAAAACTGGGCACCAACCTGCTGGTGTCGGCCTTGCTGGTGTGCGGCACGATCGGCGCTGCAACCGCTGAATATCCTGAAAAACCGGTGCGCTTTATTGTGCCCTTCAGCACCGGCGGCGGCACTGATCTGCAGGGGCGTCTGCTCGCCGACAAGCTGCGCCAGGGACTGGGCCAGCCGGTACTCGTCGACAACCGCACGGGCAACGGCGGACTGATCGGTGCCGAAGCCGTCGCCAGAGCTGCGCCCGATGGCTATACGGTGCTGATGACCTCGGCTTCGATTTCACTGAACGCCGTGCTGCAGAAGCAGACCATGCGGTTTGACCTGCTGAAGGATCTCGATCCGGTGAGCTGGGTGGGCAACACGGCGCTGGTGCTTGCCGTACATAACAGCGTCCCCGCGAAATCAGTCAAGGAGCTCGTCGCCATTTCAACACGGGCACCGAACGGCTTGAATATTGCGGCCAACGGCTTCGGCACCACCAGCCACCTGTCAGCGGAAATGTTCAAACAATTCACGAAAGTGAAAAGCGTCATCATTCAATACAAGGGCGGCGGCCCGTCGGGACTCGCGCTCGCCACCGGTGAAGCCGACATGCTGTTTAATACGCCGACTGCGCTGATGACTCATCTCAACGCCAAGCGCATCCGGGCACTGGCCGTCACCACCGAAAAGCCGACAGCGTGGAATCCGGATCTGCCGACCATGAATACTTTTTATCCCGGTTTTGTGACGGATCAGTGGTATGCCGTTTTTGTGCCGGCGGGCTCCCCCAAGAACGTCGTGACCACGCTGCACGCGCAGATCAAAAAGGCGCTGGATACCAAAGAAGTGCGTGAGTTCTATCGACAGCAGGCGCTGGACCCCGTGGGCAGCAGCCCCGAGGAACTGACCAAGCTGATCAAGAGCGAGATCGCGAAATACACCGACGTCGTGGCGAAAGCCGGCATCAAGACCCGGTAACACTGCGAAAGTTATTGTAACTTGTTGATTTAATTTATATTTTTAAAGGACAGTTATGGCCCGGCTGGAACCGCTGCCCATAGGCGCAGCACCTGAACTAAAAGAAATGTTCGAAAAACAACTGGCGGCCAATAAATACGTGGCCAACAGCCAGCTCATCATGCAGCGCAAACCCAAGCTGGTGTTGGCCCTGCGCGGCCTGTCGGCTGCAGTGTTTGACGCCGACGGCGAAGTATCGCTGGGGCTGAAGCGACTGCTTGCCTATGTGGTGGCGCGCACGCACGGCTGCCATTACTGAATGGCGCACAACGCTGGGGGGTCTCTCCAGCAAGGCATACCGGTTGAAAAACTCGAAAAGGTCTGGGAGTTCCGCACCAGCCCGCTGTTCAGTGATGCCGAACGCGTTGCGCTGGAATTTTCCATCGCCGCGGCATCGCAGCCCAATGATGTCACCGATGAGCTGTTCGAGCAGATGAAAAAGCACTGGAATGAAGGGCAGATCGTCGAGATCACTGCGCTCATTTCGTACTTCGGTTTCATGAATCGCTGGAACGACACCATGGCGACACCGCTGGAAGAGCATCCAATCGAGAAGGCGGAGAAACACATCACCCAGCACGGCTGGTCCGTCGGCAAACACAAACACGGCTGATCTACAGCGGTTGAACTGCAACGATTAACCTGCGGCATTGCCGCAGACGGGGCCCGGTGTCTGATCACCGCGGCCCCGTTGCTTTTCATCGCTGCCCCGCCGTGAGCTGCGCGCCCTCCAGCGCCAGTCAGATCAGAAAATCGTAGCGCAGGCGACAAAACGGCCGCCGCAGTTGATCCGCTGCCGCCAGCGGGTGCGGAATGGCGGAAACATCGGTATCGGCAACGAGGTGCACGATGAGCTGCTCGCGCACGCCGAATACCGGATCTTCATCGATGTACGGATCGTCATGATGAAAGATCTCGGTGACCACCGGGCGATGGCCGGTTGCGGTAATGCTCAACAGGCCGAGCGGCTATACTTAAAGCATGTCAGAAAAAAACGAACCCATGCGCGTAGGCATCATCGGTGGCGGCACCATTGCCCGCCTGTTCATCGAACACATCCAGCGCGGCGATCTGGGCGCAGCCGAAGTGGTGGCGATCGTCGGACGCAGTGCGCAGTCGCGCGCCAAAACGCTGGCTGCCGAACACGGCATGAACTTCGTCACCAATATTGAGGGCCTGATCGACGCACGTCCCGATGTCGTGGTGGAGGCGGCCGCGCACGAGGTGGTGCGCGAATACGGCGCACCCCTGCTGAAAAAGGGCATCGCCTTCATTGTGCTTTCGTGTGGCGCGATGGCGGATGACACGCTGCGTGCAACACTTGAAGCTGCGGCACAGGACAGCGGTGCATTACTCTATGTGCCCTCGGGCGGCATCGCCGGCCTGGATGCGCTCAAAGCGGCGTGTATCGCCGGGGTTGATGAAGTGACCATCGCCATCACCAAACCCCCGGCAGCCTGGAAGGGCATTGCCTATGTCGAAAAACTCGGCACTGACCTCGCCGGCCTGCGTGAAGCCTGCGTGCTGTTCGAAGGCAGCGCGCGCGAAGGCGTGCCGCACTTTCCAGCCAACGTCAACATTGCTGCCATATTGTCCATGGCCGGCATCGGCTTCGACCGCACCCGGCTGAAAGTGGTGGCCGATCCCGCGCTCATATACAACACGCATTTCATCGACATCAAAGGCAGGACCGGCAACATCAGCATCCGCCTGGAAAACGTGCCGGCCCCCGACAATCCCAAAACAGCATGGCTGGCCTGCTACAGCGCGCTGGCCGCACTCAAACTGGTGAAATCACCAGTGCGCTGGCACCTGACGTATTGAATTTTTTGCCCCGTTTCGGTTCTCAATAGTTTTATTGCTATTGGGTCCCGGCGCCGCAAGAGGCTGGCAAGCGATAGGCAACAAGCTGCGAGCCTATAGCCTCCTTCTGAATGGTTGCCCGCCCCCCCCTCGCAGCAGTACAACAACGGATTGATGGTCCATACGATCGACTTATCCCCCGGCAGCAACGATGGCGCGGCAGCACTCCGGATATGGGTGGCTATCGCGTTGTCGCTGCTCATGCACATCGCAGCGATGTGGGGCCTGCCGCAGAAAATAGTTCCGCAGCCGGGGTCTGATGAAGCCGCCGGCATACCCGCGCCGTTGACACTACGACTGATCCCGCAGGCGCCACCGCGTCCATCCCCGTTGCCGCTCCCTTTACCGCCCGCGAACACTGCACTGCCACCAGCCACGCCCGAAGCTGCACCTGCCCGACGCCCCAAACCGGCGCCGCACCCACAACGACCGCCAACACCGCCGGCCATCGCGCTCAAGCCATCACCGCCCGACACACCGCAGGCGGTGCCGGTTACGCCGCCCGCGCCCGAATCCAAGCCTGCAGCGAACGACCTGTCTGCCTACATCGAAGCGCAGCGTCGTGCCCGCGGTGCGCCCGCGCAGCCTCCGCCGGTCGAGGATGACGATGCCCGTCGTAATCGCATTATTGCCGGCAATCTGGGCTCCGCACGTGATCGCACCTTTGGCTACGATCCGTCGCGCAGCGGCGGCGTGTTTCAGATCGAACGCCTGGACTACGACTACGCGGAATTCATTTTCTTCGGCTGGAACAAGGACATCAGCCGCAATACCAAACAGCTGATTGAAGTGCGCAAGGGTAACAACAGCGACATCCGCATTGCGGTGGTGCGCAAGATGGTCGCCATCATCCGCGAATACGAACAGGAGGACTTTCTGTGGGTGTCGCGGCGGCTGGGGCGCAGTCTTACACTGTCAGCACGTCCCCGTGACCGCGCCGGCCTGGAAGATTTCATGATGCGCGAATTTTTCCACACGGACATCAGGAATTAAGGGGCCAAGTAAAACAACCGGGCTCGATCCATTCAACCCATCTCAGTACAGCCACCCCGCCTGAATCCGTCAGTTGTTACTGGCTGCATCAGTCAAACGAACGTGATATACGGCAGCAGCCCCATGGCAAACCGGAACACCGCGCTGAATATCGGCAGGCCGAGTATCGAGAGCAGAACCAGGCCCAGAAAAAACCAGCCACCGTACCGGTCATTCAATACCGTGTAACGCTGCGCCAGTGGCTTGGGCAGGAAGTACGGCAAGATGTAATGCCCGTCCAGCGGGCCCAGCGGAATCAGGTTGAACACCATCAGTAACAGGTTGATGCCGACCAGTATGCTGAAAAACCGGTCCGCGGACGGATTCAGAAATCCCTCCCACCCAGCCTGCAGGCCGTAACGATATAAATTCCACGCCACCACCGCGATCAGCAGATTGGCCAGGGGCCCGGCGGCTGCAACCATGAGTTGTGCCCAGATGGAGTTGTAGTTGCGCGGATTGGTCGGCACCGGTTTCGCAAAACCAAACCCGATCAGCACCACCATCATCAATCCCATGGGATCGATATGCGCCACCGGGTTCAAAGTCAGCCGCCCCATGCGCTCGGCAGTGTCATCACCAAAACATTTGGCCGTGAACGCGTGGCCGAATTCGTGAAAGGTCAGCGAAATGATCAGCGCTACGATGATCAAGGCGAACAACGCGACCTGGCCCTGGAACAGCAGTGGGAGCATGGATAGTTACCTTCTGCGGCGGGAAATTGTGGTGCGGTGCTGGGATTGTCAACAACACCTGACAGCAACACATCATAACATGTTGTTTTTATTATTATTTTTATCCGCGCCGGGGCGCAAGCTGATGCCGCAAACCCGGTCCGGCTGAACCTCGCCGCTACGTTTTATGTGCTGCCGCACCCGCGCTGCGGCAGCACCAGCAACTACTCAGCGGATGTCCAGCAACTGCGCGAGATTTTTCCAGAGGATTTTTTCTTTCTCCTGCGCCGACAGTGATTGCATGTTCTGCAGCCAGGTGACCGGCGACGGGTGCCACGGCACAAACGGCCAGTCGCTGCCCATCACCACGCGATCGGCGCCGACCTGGTCGATCAGGAAACGCAGCGCCTCCTCGTTACCGGTCACGGTGTCGTAATAGAGCTGCTTCTGGTACGCGCTCGGCGGCTTGCTCGTGCTGCGCGTCCCCGGACGGTCGTGCCAGTTGCGGTCCAGCCGTCCCATCGCGTAACAGGCCGGCCCGCCGCCATGCGCAATGCACACCTTGAGGTCCGGGCATTTCTCCAGCACGCCGCTGCAGAGCAGCACTGCGGTCACGATCGCGTCGTCAAGAATTACACCGAGGCTGTTGTTCAGGCCGTGGCGCTTGGTCCGCTGCAGCAGGAAGTTGTTCTGCGGCTGCGGGTGATAGAACAGCAGCGCGCCCATCTGCTCGGCCGCCTTGAAAAACGGCAGGAACTTGGGCTCATCCCACTGTTCGCCATTCACATCGGTATCCAGCGACGCGCCTTTCAGGCCCAGCTTGGTCACCGCGCGTTCGAGTTCGTCGATCGCCAGCTTCACATCCTGCACCGGCAGCGTTGCCAGACCGGCAAGGCGGCCGGTACTACGGTTTACGGTCGCGCCAATTTCGTCGTTAACGTCGCGCGCCAGCGCGAGCCCTTGCTCCGGCGCCAGGTGATAACCGACGAACGGGGTGTGGATGGAGAGCACCTGCACATCCACTTTCTGCTCATCCATGTCCTGCAGGCGTTCCTCCAGTGTGTAACGCACCTTGGGACTGGTGAACGTGGTGCGCATGCCGCATCCGACCATCGCGCCCAAGCCTTCGCCCGCCTCGTGACTGAAGCCGTGCCAGTCCTTTTTGGCTTCGATGGCACGCCACAGGGAATCCGGGACGATGTGCGCATGGATATCAATTGTTTTCATTTTTAGCTCGAAAGTTACGGGAGCTCGGGGGCAGAAACATTGTAACAACCATCGAAACATCAGCTCTGCGCCCCGTTGATTTTTATTTGCTGTATTCCTCGTGCTTGGGCAGTGTCGGCGTCTCCACAAACCACCCCGCCTTTGATCCCCAGAATATGCTGCATTCGGGACTCACATCCGGGTTCGCATCCAGCACGCCCGCCGGTATCAGCACATTCTCCGTGCCGGTGATCTTGTGTGGCATGCGCGTACCGCACTGCGTGCAGAAGTTCACCGCAAAACGCTTCGCACCCGGCAGATCGAAATGACGCAATTGCGATTCGCCGGCCAGCCATTTGAACTGGCCTTCCGGCAGGAAAACATTCGCCGCATGCGCGGTGCCGGTCGCCTTGCGGCAACGCGTGCAATGGCAATAACGAAATCCAGACGATGGCGGTGTGATCTCGAATTTGACCGCTCCGCACAAACAGCTCCCTGCAATGGCTTGCGACATGATTACTCCCTCCTGTTGGTGCGTGGAATATGCCCGAAAACGGTACAGCCCGGTGGGCTGGCCCCGGTTTTGGCACCCGGCGCGCGCCCTTCCTCCGATCCCGAATTGGTGCAGAATACCGCTGCGCGGGGCCAGCGCCCAGCGTGCCGCGCAATAAAAACAAGCAGGTTTCCAATCAACCAATCCGGGAGGGAAGCATGCAACACGTCAGAGCACTCGCCGTAATTATTGCAACAGTCCTGGTTTTCGCACCTCACGCATCCGCACAGCCCACCACCCAATATCCCAGCAAACCGATCCAGTTTGTGATTCCGTTTGCCGCGGGCGGCGACTCGGATCTCTCGGGACGCAATGTCGCACAGGTTTCACCGAAATACCTTGCTCACAAGGTGCCCATCATATCGGTCAACCGGGTCGGCGCTTCCGGCGCAATCGGTGCGAACGTGGTCAAGGCCGCCGCGCCCGACGGCTACACGCTGCTGGTTGCGCGCATCGCCACACACGCGGTGCTGCCGGCGATCGATACCAAGCTCGGCTACAAATGGAACGAGTTCACGATGCTGTCGCTGATCGAGCTCAATCCGTACATCTGCTTCGTCCGGACCGAATCGCCCCATCGCACGGCGGCGGGGCTTATGGACACGATCCGCAAACAGCCGGGCAAACTCAATTTTGCGACTTCCGGCGTGGCCACCAGCCAGAACATGGCCGCGCAGTACTGGATGACGCTGGCCAAGCTGACCAAGGACCACGCGGTAGGCATTCATTACAAGGGGGGCGGCGAAGTCACGGTCGCGGTAATGGGCGGGCAGGTCGATTTCGCGTGCAACAACGCGCCTACAGTGATTCCACAGGTAAAAGCCAACCGGTTGCGCGCACTGCTGGTGACTCCGACGCGACTGACGGAACTGCCCGGCGTGCCTACGGCAAGCGAAGCGGGCTTTCCTGACATGGAGAAAATCGTCGGCTGGACGGCACTGATGGGGCCCGCCGGTATGCCCAAACCGGTCGTTGACCAGTGGGTCCGTGTGTTTGCGCAGCTTGCGAAAGATTCAGACTGGCAGGCCGGCAACGCGCGCATCGGCGGCATCCCGGCGATACGCCCGCCCAAAGAAAGCTACGAATTCGTGCGTGAACAGTACGAGCTCTACTACGGGCTCGCCACTGCGCTCAACATCCGGCAGTAAGGATCAGCTTTTCAGGAGCCCCGGGAATGACCAGCGGCCTGGCCGCTGGTCATTCCAGCTTCAGTTCTTTTTTAGATTCCGGTCCCACAGATCGAATATCTTGCCCCAGGTGTGTTCGGATGCAACGGGGTTGTAAACCGCACGCTCGGCAAAACAGAAACCGTGCTGCGTACCAGGCAATGTTTCAATCGTGTGTTTGGTCCCTGCTTTTTTCAGCGCCGCAGTAAGTTCCGTGACCACCTGCGGCGGCACCGAGCCGTCGGTTTCGGCAAAGGCGTAATAAAGTTCGCCCTTGATCTGGTTCAGCAGCAGATGCGGTGAATCCTCCTTGTCGGTGACTATGCCCACGCCGTAGAGCGATGCCGCGGCCTTCATGCGCGGGTAACGCGCGGCTGCGGTGGTGATGTAACGACCGCTCATGCAGTAGCCGACACTGCCGACCGGACCTGCCGCTACCTTGTCCTGCGCATCCAGCCACGCAATAAAACCACCGGTGTCGTCAGTGACGTCGGCATTGGTCAGGCTGTTCATTGCGGCCTTGATTACCGCCGACATCGGGTCGTTGCGGCGCGGCGTATCAAAGCGGCAGGTGCCGAGCCGGTAATACATGTCGGGCAGCAGGCAGAAATAACCGTGTTTCGCAATACGGCGCACCATGTTGCACAGTTCTTCGCGAAACCCCGGCGCGTCCATGTAAAAAATGATGCCGGGGAAGGTGCCCGGCGCATCGGGGCAGGCGGCAAACGCGGGGCACTTGCCATGTTTGGTGGTGACATTGATGTTTTGTTCGATGAGTGCCATGCGGAAACTCCCTCCTGAGATTCAGATTGAATTAAAACATTGATGGCGTCGGCGCGAATAAATACGGTCTGGCGGGCATCCCTGTCGGATGATTCCAGATGTTTATTTCGCCGGCCACTCCGGTGCATTGTGACCCAGTGGCACCATGGTCCGCGCCCACCGCGGCGGCGTCTCAGACATGTGCAGCACCGGCGCCAGATGCTGCAGACGGCCCACCGGCGTGTCGCTCAACATCGACCAGCGTGCGAGTTCTGCTGCGGTGAAATCCTTGGCAGTGTCTTTCAGTTCGCTCTCCGGCACCTGCCCGCGCTCAACCAGCCAGCGCCCCACCTGTGCCAGCGAAATGCGCACCAGCCAGCTGCCGCCCTCGCGTGTGCGGCGCTCCAGCGCCACCATCGCACCAAACGCCATCAGATAACCAGTCAGGAAATCAATTGCCGACACCGGATAAAACTGCGGCCCGGGTGCGGCGCCGGAAAACACTTCGCCCTGGCGATGCGTGATGCCGCTGACGGTTTGGATCAATGTATCGAAACCGCGACGCGCGGCCCACGGCCCGACATGGCTGAACGCCGATAACGACACCACGACGATACCCGGCCGCATTGCGGCCAACGCTTCGGGCGAAAATCCGCGATCCGCGATCGTGCCCGGCCGATAACCTTGCGAAAACACATCGGTGCTGCGCACCAGCCCGCGCAGGATTTCCTTGTCGCGCTCTTCCCGCAGATCGAGGTGTGCCGAGAGTTTGCCGTGGCCGGTGTCATATTCCTGACGACCCAGACTCGGCAGATGTGCGCCGCTGATCTTGAGTACCTCGGCGCCGTGCTCGGCCAGCGTGCGGCCGCAAGTCGGCCCGGCAATGACTCGCGTCAGGTCCAGCACGCGTATACCCGACAGCGGCCGGTCGCCCGCGGGCAGCGGCTCGGCCGGACTGTCGCCGATTTTTGTGATCTCCATCAGCGGCAGTGTGGCAACCGCCATGCCCTGCGGATGCCGCGCCCATTCGTCCATCGTGCGCACCATGCCACAGATGCCCTTGGCCGCGACGATGGTTTCCTCAAGCTCCAGCGCATCCCACTGCGCCACAGCCTTGCGCACGGCTTCGCGCTCTTCAGGCACACCAAGCACCTTGAGCGCGACGGCCCGGTGGTTCGGGAAGTTGCAATGCAGATAACTCCACCGTCCGTGCTGCACCGGGTAATTGCCCATCACCGCGTTGGGTGCGGGCGACACGTGCGCGCCGTCTATCTTCAGGTAATGCCCGCTCCTCAACGACGCTGTCGCCTGCCGGGCATCAATGACTATTTTCTGATGCCGTCCGGTGCGCAGGGCCCACAGGTCTGACGCTGCGAGGCCGACAGCTGCCAGTGTCGCGGCGCTGGTTTCGCCAAGCCGGAACGGCGTCGACAATATCGGATCGGTGCCGCCGGTGATCTCGACATCATCGGTGCGAGACTCGGACCAGCCGGCAATTGGCAATATCGTACGTAGCGCTGCGTTGATCATGATCGCGGTTTGCCCCTTATTTTTATGATCACTGCTCCCCAGCGCACTATGCTACACGCACAACCGGGGTCCGCCATGCTGATCGCAGACTCGAAAATCCATATCATGGAAAACGGCAAGATAAACTGTTGCAGCGGCTATTGCAGCTCGCGGCAGGCAGCGCCGCAGTCGGTCAATGTGTGTGCTGCCGATGGTGCTGCCGCAGCAGATCCCTGCCGTAGTCGTTGCCGTTGGGTGTGCGCACCACGGTATGAATGTGGTTGCGCGTAGGCTCGCCTGAGCGATCCAGTGCGATTGGCCGCTGGTGGTCGAATTCGATCAGGATCACCGGGCTGTGGATGCGGTAATAAAAAACACTATCCGCCGCGGTGCCGCCAATCCAGCCGAAGTAGGTATCGTTCAGGTGCTTGCGCACTTCCGACAGCTTCACCCGCGCGTGGCCTTCCTTCATGTTATTGACATATTCTGCGACAACCTCCAGCAGCAGCGTCTTTTGTGCATCCGTCAGTTCGGTGGCGCGTATGCCCGCGTAATCGAGCACGAGATTGTCCTTGTAGGCATCGCCCAGCAGATCGCTGCCGCGCTTGTCCTTGCGGATCCGTGCGCTGGCCTGCTGCGTGGTGTTTAACGCCTGCATCAACGCCCGCCCCTGGTCCTGTTCAGGCTGCAGCACCACCGTGCCCTTGAATTTGCCGCTGTCGGCCCTGACCGGCTCAGAGCCCATGAACACCGGCGTCATCACCACCTGATCACCGAGCACGAAATAATTGATGATGGCGTGATGGCCGTCGAGCTGCCAGCCCCAGGGTTCGGTTGCCGACGGTTGGCCCATGATGGTGATCCAGTAGAACCATTCGCTGTATTCAGCGTAGTTGCCGGTGAGTTCACCGAGTGTGCCGTTGAGGTTCATCACGTCGCGGGTCTGCTGGAGCCCTTTTGCGCTGAGGCTGGCGCGCATCAGATCGAGCGCGAGCCGGCGCTGCTGTTCGGACATTTCAAAAAAACCCATGCCCTGGCGGGTAGCAAAATGGCGATTGTCCCAGGCGCGCCATTCATCGTCCTCAACAGGAAACAGGGTTTTTCTGCGCTGCGCCTCGTTGAGGCTTGCCAGAAATGCAGTGGCGGCCTGCATTACCGGCGCTGTGGTCACCCCGGTCTGCGCCAGCGCAAACAGTGCCGGTATGTTCCGGCCGTCAGTGGTAACACCTTTGTACGACTCGGCCCGCGCATTGGCGCTGACATCGCGCAATTGCGCCGGTGCGCGGAATACATCGAGGGTGGCAGCTACCACTACGGTGGCCAGCAGCGCCATGATGATGGCCACACCCAGAATTTTGCGCTTCACGTTTCGTACCTCTCGGTGATGGGTGGTGCAGTACTGTGATGCCACCGCACGACCGCCAGCATTGCCGCTGCACGCTGCGCCGTCAACACGGCCAGCGGTGACTGCCGGCCGCGCTCAGCATGGATTACCGCAGAAAATTCCAGCCCGTTGTTTTATTTGATGTTTTGATTGTGCCGTGCAGACAGCCGCTCGGAACGAGACGACTGCTGGCGGCCTTGCGCCCGGTCGCCGCCTGCGGCCTGTGCGCGTTGCCTTCCCGTTTGGCGCGACTGATCGCCCCGCTGTTCTCGTGGATGGCTTCGAACTTGCAGTTCCCGCGTCGGGGCAGGCTGCCTCGGCGCCTGCTGCACGCGGCGTTCCGTGAGTTGTGGTTGCCGTTGTTCACGGACCGCCGGAATACTGGTCCGGGGCACTGCCTGTGCAGCAGCCGGCCCCTGTCTGCGCAAGTCTTGATCGCGTGGTGCGCGTTGCGCGCGCGGAGCTGGCCGCGCGACCTGCGGGGACGACGTGCGTGGCTGCCCCTGCGGCATCGCCCGTTGCTGTTGCCGATGCGGTGACACTGCCGCGCGCGCTGTTGGGTGATACGACTGGTGGTGATAGTACCGCCCGTGCAGCTCCCGCTGGTGCTCCGCGCGGGGATACCGGTTGCCGGCATATTGACGCTGGTAATACGGCAGCGGCGCAGGCATGTACACCTGCCTGCGGTCCCAGTGATCCCAACCGTGTCGATGCTGCGCCCAGCGATGGCCCCAGTGCAGGTCCCAGCGCGGCGGCGCTTCCGCGTACCATCCGTAAAAATACGCCGGCGGAGCGCGGTAATACCGCACGGGTATGCGCAGGACGAACAGCGGCACCGATTCCGGCGTCACATAATCCCACGGCCCGTTGTACCAGGAGCTGACATACCAGTGGTCATCCTGGTACACCCAGTACTGGCCGTCGTAAAAGAAATAATTCTCCCGCAGGTACGGCGCGTAATAGACCGGATAATCCGGCACCAGAACCAGCTCCGGGTACGCCGACTGATAAATCCCGAGGCTCACACCGGGAATGCTGATCCCGATGTGTACCTGTCCCATGGCCGGGGTGGCCGCAGTCAGCGATGCCAGCAGCATCGACAATCCTATGAATGTATGGCGCATGATGTGTGCTCCGGTTGAACAACCGTGATCGGTGCCGGTGTTATCAGTGGCGCCGGTGTCCGTGCCGTCCGCCGTGATAATGGCGGTAGTGCCCGCCGTAAACGCCGAAACGTATGGACGGGCCGTAATACACCGGCCGCGGCACGTGCACCACGGGCACCGACTCGTAATAACCGGCCGGAACTGCCACGCATCCACTCAGTGCCGCCAGCGCAGAGACCAACATTAGAGTCTTGACAGGGGTTTTCATGATCGCGTCCTCCTTGTCATATTGGACACCCATCGGTGCGCACAGCTCCCGGGGATTTTGTAAGTGTTTGTTACCAGTCATCACCCGCACCGGTATCCGGGGTCAGTCTGTGCACCAGAACAAACGGGACCGGTTAGCACCGGCCCCGTCATTTGTTGCCTTGCGGCGACAGTCAGTTACGCTCGGCCGTGTCGTCCACCGCGTCCGCCATGTTTGCCATGGCCGTGGCCACGACCAGCAAACATTTTGTCGGCGATCTGCTGCTGCTCGGCCGACAACGCCACATAAAGCGGTTTCTGCACTGCGAGTCGTTCGCCCAGACGCGCCGATGCCGTGGCCAGGAATTGCTGGCGACGCTCCAGCCGCTCAATGGCTGTCGGGCGCTGATGCTCTGTGCGCGCCGCTTTTTTCTCGCGGTGCGTCTGAATCCGCACATCGGTTTCTTTGGCCTGCTTGCGCACCACGTCGGCATAAGCCTCCCATTGCGTCTGCTGTGCACTGGTGATCTTCAGCGCAGTCTTGGCATAGGCAAGACGCGCGTCAACGCGCTCGCCGGGCAGGCGGAATGCCCCTTTGTCGTGATGAAAACGTTTCGCGTGCTGGCCCTGCATTGCGCCGGAGCCCGAATCGCCCATTTGCGCCATGGCCAGCGGCACGGCGGCAGCAAATCCGGCAGCGATCAATGTACTCATGATCAGTTTGTTCATGATTTATCTCCGATAGAGTTGAACAACTTTGCGTCCGCCCGATATGGACGGTGCTGTTCATAGGAGCGCACGGCGGCGTGGCTCGTTCCGCGGCATTGTGTAAACAATCGTTACAAACGTAATTCCTTGTAACGCGCTGCCGCAGAACCGGCAGTGGTTTGCCAATCATTGTTGAACGCACCAGCATAAATGCGGTCGATATGCTGCATCTTTGACTACAATGGCTGCACATATTCCTATGCTCCGTACCCTGAAGCGCCTGTTCGACGAACCCGGCAGCGGCAACGCCGCACCTGAATTCGAGCGCCGCCAGCTCCGGCTCGCCGTGGCTACGCTGCTCCATGAAGCCGCCCGCGTTGATCTGGAATTACAGCCGACGGAATTCGCCGCGGCCGGACGCGCACTGACGGATCTTTTTGCGCTGGACACAGCCGAATGCACGACGCTGCTCGCGGCGGTGCGTGAGAAGAACGGACATCTCACTTCGTATTTTGCGCAGGTCTCGGTCATCAAGCGTGATTTTTCGCTGCCCCAGCGCATTCAGCTGATTGAGCACCTGTGGCGCATCGCCTATGTCCACGGCTCGCTGGATCTGCATGAGGACCATTTCGTGCGCAAGATTGCGCACCTGCTTTATGTCCCCAACACCCAGTGCATGCTCGCCCGTTCGCGGGCTCAGAAGGAGTAACGCGCTGCTACTCTGCTCCGGTTAGGGCTGGGTTTTCAGCGTATAACCGGCAGCGGTCCCGGGCACCGGATGCTGCGGCAACGCGGACGCAGTGATGCGCTCGATGATTCTGTTGTTGTTCATCGCCCAGAAATTGGCGGTTTCTTCGGTCATCGGCGTTTTGACGATACACCAGCGCATGCGGCCGCGCTTGTCCTTCTCCTGCACTCGCCACTTGTAGAGTGTTTCCATGCGGATCTCCCTGTCGGGGCCGGGCGCAACCGGCGTACCACACATCTTAGCGCCCCGCGCAGCGTACGGCCACCCACCAGCAGGAAAGCCCCCATGCCGCATGCAATCCCCGGGGGGAGTTCCCGGGTTAATATCGGGTTTACTCAATACCGCTTTGGCAAAGTCAGCAAAAAATGGAATCAGTCACCTATGCCGCATTGGGCAAGTACATGGATCTGCTGCTTGATGCCATTTGCGTGGTGGACAGGGAAGGCCGTTATGTCTATGTAAGCGCCAGTTTCGAGCGCATCTTCGGTTATGCGCCCGAAGAAGTGATCGGCAAACGCATGATCGAGCTGGTGCACCCGGATGACCGGAATCTGACCATGCAGACCGCCAGCGGCATCATGTCCGGCAATCCGCAGTTTCATTTCGAAAACCGCTATGTGCGCAAGGACGGCCAGATCGTTCATATCATGTGGACGGCACGGTGGTCCGAGGAACACCAGATGCGGGTCGCAGTGGCCAGGGACATTACCCGGCGCAAACACGCCGAGGCCATACAAACAGCGCTCTACGCCATTTCCGAGGCCACCCATGCGGCCGAGGATATGCACACCCTGTTCCGGCAGATGCACCGGATCATCGAAGAACTGCTGCCGGCCGCGAATTTTTCCATCGCCCTTTATGATGAAAAAAGCGGCGAAGTAAGTTTTCCCTACCATATGGACGCACACGTGCCGCAACCTGCTCCGCAGACATTGAATTCAGGCACCCTGTGCGCGCAGGTCATACGCAGCGGCCAGGCATTGCTGTTCAATCCTGACAATGCCGCCGGCCTGCCTGAGCACCTGCGCCAGAATGCAGAAAGTGAAAGTGGCAATTCTTCACGAAGCTGGCTGGGTGTTCCGCTCGAATCCAGTAACGGCACGATCGGCGCCCTGATAGTACAAAGTTATGCAGAAAATACGGCTGGCAATACGCACTACACTGAAAAGGACCAGGAGCTGCTGCAGTTCGTCTCCACCCAGATCGCTGCCGCCATAGAACGCAAGCAGATGATCGCCAGCCTGCAGCACATGGCCCTCTACGACCGGTTGACCCAGTTGCCCAACCGCGATTTGTTCCACGACCGCATGCAACTGGCGCTGGCACGAGCACGGCGGGACAAACTGCAACTCTCCCTGCTCTATCTTGATCTGGACAAGTTCAAGGAAGTCAACGATACGCTTGGCCATGGCGCTGGCGATCTGTTGCTGAAAAGAGTTGCACGACGGCTTGAGCGATGTGTGCGGGCAGGCGATACCGTATCGCGTTTTGGCGGTGACGAATTTGTAATGTTGCTGGAAAACATTGAGCAACCCGAGCACACCGCGCTGGTCGCTGAAAAAATTCGCAGCGCCGTCGCCCAGCCATTTGATATTTCCGGCAATCGCGTATATGTCATGGCCAGCATCGGCATTGCTCAATATCCGCTGCATGGGGACGGCGAAAAACAGTTACTGCGCCATGCTGACGAAGCCATGTATCTGGCGAAAAACGCCTCTGCAAACCATGGCAAAACAGCGTCGGAGCCGCCGCAGGCGAATCGGATCTCCAGGCAAACAGCACATCAAACTGATCAAATCTGACCGATGTAATTACTGCTGCCGACGCGATACGCGCGATCAAAATAAACCGCGGTAATTTTTATTTCAGTGCCTTCTCGAGCAGGCTTTTGACGCCGTCGCCGCCCTTGGACTGGACAAAGGACAAGACGATCGGCATGAAATTCGAGACCATGGCCGCATCCAGGTTGAGGCTCTTGAATCCGCTGGTAAGACTGGCCAGACTTCCAAGCTGTCCCACACTGCCCCCCATCGATGACATCAACCCGCCCAGTCCACCCAAGGCGCCTGCAGCGCCGCCAGATTCCGGCGCTGACGAAACCATGTCCCCGACACCGGGCACCGCGCCCGCTATCTTGGCAAAATCTCCCGCACCCAGCTTCTCTTTGGCCATCTTGAACAACAGCCCTGCGCCACCCTTGGCCTGCGCGTCCGAAACTCCGAGTTGTGCCACCAACGTTTGAATCAGATCCATAGGTAATTCCTTTACATGAATTGCAACCTAAGCTGCTGCAATGGTTTGTTCTACCATACCGCTGATTGGCGGACCGGTCACTTCAGCCCCAGAGGCGCGCCTCTATGCGCAATGCACCCTTCAGCCCGGGGCGCGCTTTCTGCTGAATGGGAATATTGAATGTGATGCCCTCTTCGCCCTGGAGTTTTTCTGTTGCGACGTCAACGCCGGCCTTGCCGGGATTGTTCTCCTGGTAGCCGTATTTGATGCGCCAGCCGCCGGGCGCCTGTTTGTCGGGAATGGCTTCGACCAGGATCAGCTCCCGCATGATGTAGCCACCCTCATAGTGGCGATTCATGAACAGCACGCCATCCACCACGTATATGATCGGATGGTAAGGATGTTGTGAAGCATCAGGCATCTGGATTCCCCTTGCGCCTTTATTGAAGCGCCAAAAAAAACGGCGCGGCATGGATAGGCCGATTCATCGTAGCGCAGGAGTTTTGCCGTCGCAATTACCGGAAGCCGCCGGCATTGCGAAAAAATAGCGCGGGGACGGAGCCCCGTTCTTTTTACCGGACGCCTACAGGTAGCGCGTTTCCAGATGCCGGCGGAAATGCTGCGGGTCCAGTGCTGCGCCACTGGCGCGCTGCACCAGTTCCGGGGTTTCCCACAGACAACCCTGCGACCAGATATTGGTACGCAGCCACTCGAATACCGGCGCCAGATCACCCGCCGCAATGCGCGCATCCAGATCAGGAGTTGCGCCCCGCATGACGGAGAACCACTGCGCGGCGTACATCGCCCCCAGCGTGTAGCTGGGGAAATAACCGAATGCGCCTTCCGTCCAGTGCACGTCCTGCAGGCAGCCATCCTTGTAGTTGCCGCGCGTGTCCAGCCCCAGCAGGGACTGCATTTTTTCATCCCACAGCGCGGGAATGTCCTCGGCTTCGATTTCCCCCTCAACCAGCGCCCGCTCGATCTCGTAGCGCAGGATCACGTGAACCGGGTAAGTCACCTCGTCGGCATCGACGCGTATGTATCCCGGCTTCACTCGTGTCAGCACCTGGTGCAGGTTGTCCGGTTCAAACGCCGGTTGACCGCCGAAATGTTTTACCAGCAACGGCGCCAGCAAACCGGTGAACGGGCGGCAGCGCGCGAGTTGCATTTCAAACGACAGACTCTGGCTTTCATGGAGGCCGTACGAACGCGCAGTGCCAATCGGTTGCCCCAGCCACGCGCGCGGCAGATTCTGTTCGTAACGCGCATGTCCGGTTTCGTGGATGGTGCCGAGCAGGCTCCGCGCAAAATCGGTTTCGCTGTAGCGCGTAGTAAGGCGCACGTCTTCCGGCACGCCACCGCTGAACGGATGCACGCTCTCGTCAAGCCGCCCGCCTGCGAAGTCAAAGCCCAGCAAGGTCATCACTTCGATATTCAGCGCACGCTGCGCCGCCATCGGAAACGGCCCCTGGGGCGCAACCGTCTTTTCACGGTTTTGTTTGGCCTGCACCTTCACAATCAGGTCCGGTAACCAGGTTTTGACGTCGCCGAAAATGCGATCGATATCTGCCGCGCGCACGCCCGGCTCGAAACGGTCCATCAATGCATCGTACCGCGACAGCCCCGTATCATCGGCTAGCAACTGTGCCTCCTCGCGCGAAAGCTTTACGACTTGTCGAAAATTTTCAAGGAACCCTTTCCAGTCGTTGGCCTGGCGCTGACTGCGCCAGGCATGTTCGCACTTCGCTCCTGCCAGCGTTTTGGCCTCGACCAGTGATTCAGGCAGCGCGTTGGCATCACGCCAGTCACGTCGGATCTCGCGCAGGTTGGCGCGTGCGATGTCAGTCAGCGGCTCCTGTTCCGCCGCGCGCAGCCAGTCTGCAAGCCGCGGATCGGTGCGCGTGCGGTGGATCAAGGCATTCAACTCCGCTTCCGCCGCGGCCCGCGCCTCGCTGCCCGCAGGCGGCATCATCGCATTGCGGTCCCAGCCGACGATGGACGCGAGATGGTTGTAGCGGTACAGCCGGGACTGGACACGACTCAGGTCAGCGTAGTTCGGTGCTAGGTCGGGATCAGGCAGGAGTGAGGCAGGCATGGCAGATGGTAGAAATCCGGTATTTGGCAATAGGCTATTGCCAGAACAGCAGAATACGTGATTCACCTCGTCGGCGTCGAATGTTTGCAGTGCGGCATTGCTTCCAGTGTCGGGATTGAACGCAAGAAATGCCATTACGGGTAAGTCTCACGGAAAATTCGTTCCAGAGTCTGGATCCGCATCACCCAGCGCGCCGGAATTGCATATCATGTGTGCTGCCGTTCCGACTCAGCCCGGATAATTTTTCGAAAGTACGCATTCATGTCCACCCTGAAACCCATACGACGCCTGGTCGCCGGCAACAACGCGCAGGGAAATTCCACCGTATTGATCGACGGCACTGCGCCCAATGCGCATCCGTCGTCGATGTCCGCAGGCCGCGGCCATACCGACCTGTGGGTGTGGAATGATTCGCCGATACCGCTCACCGGCAACAGCGATGACGGCATGCTGAAATACAAGTTTCCGGGTGAACCGCGCGGCGGACATCTGCGCGTGGTGCAAAGCGTAGGCAGACCCGCCGACTATGATCCGGCAAAGGATAAGGAGGTGGTGGAACCCCATCCGCCCAAGCTGCGCCCCGGCACCACCGGCACCTGGGATCGCGGCGGCAACAGCCTCTACACCTCGTCCATGCACAAAACGCAGACCGTGGACTACGGCATGATGCTCAACGGCCAGCGTGAATTGATACTCGACGAAGGGCGCGTGCTGATGCAGCCCGGCGATATCATCATCCAGGTTGGTGCATGGCATCAGTGGGCCTATCCGGTCGATGCACAGATGGCCTTCGACATGATAGGCGCGGATTTTCCCGGCGGTAACGGCAATGCGATCGGCAATGACAAGCCACTGCAACGTGCCGCCTCACCGCCGCCCGGCATCAAGCTCAACCGCCGTATCGTCACCATCGACCGGCCCGACGACGGAAAAAGCGTCATCGTCAGCGACGGACCGTGCCCGGACGTGATGCTCGACCCGGCGCGACCCGGATTTGCATCACAACGCATGTGGGTGACAGCGGGTTGTCCTGCAACAATGGTGTATGAGACGCTGCACCTGCCGCACTCGCTCGAGCCGCAGAACGGCGGCTCCAGTTTCCGGGTGGACATCCTGCCGCCGGATCAGGTCTGGCTCGGCAAGGCTACGGAAAATGATGTCAAAAAATATTTCCAGGCAATGGGCTCGCCGCAGGCATCTGCCCGGCATGCCGATGCCAAACATCCCTATCTGCAAAAAACGGCGGCTTTTGACTATTGCGCGATACTTGAAGGCGAACTGGTGCTGGTGCTGGATGAACAGGAAGTCAGCTTCAAGGTCGGCGAAGTCGCACTGCTCAAAGGTGTGCGACACGCCTGGAGCAACCGCTCTGATACACGGGCTGTGATTGCAATCAGTTCACACGAAGGCCGGGGCTGATCCACACCGGTCCATGACCACAAAGCGAGGAGGAAACACCATGAAAAAATCCATCTATCTGTCTTTACTGGCTGTGGCAGCCGTGATCGCGGCGCCTGCCGTGCAGGCGCAGGCCTACCCCAGTAAAACCATACGGCTGGTATTGCCCTATCCGCCAGGCGGCGGCAGCGACACCATCGCGCGGCCTATTGCACGCAAAATGACAGAGAGCCTCGGACAACAAGTCATCATCGACAACCGCGGCGGCGGCGGCGGCAACATCGGCATGGAGGTTGCGGCACGTTCGGTGCCTGACGGTTACACCATGGTCATGGGATTGACGGCGCAGCTTGCGGTGAATCCCAGTCTGTACAAAAAAATAAACTACGATCCGATCAAGGATTTCGAGCCGATTACGCTGCTCGCCAGCGGCACTTACGTGCTGGTTGCACACCCGTCGCTGCCGGCGAAAACGGTGAAGGACGTCATCGCCATCGCCAAAAAACGTCCCGGCGAACTGCTGTACGCCTCATCCGGCAACGGTTCTGGCGGACACCTTGCGATCGAACTGCTCAACCTGATGACCGGCATCAAGACCACGCACGTGCCGTACAAGGGCGGCGGGGCGGCGCTGATCGACACCATCTCCGGACAAACACAATTGCTGTTTTCCACACCGCTCGCTTCGGCCGCTCATATCCGCGCCGGTCGCATTCGCGCCATTGCGGTAAGCACCACCAAGCGGGTCAAGAGCATGCCCGATGTGCCCACGGTGGCGGAATCCGGCGTGGCAGGTTACGACTCCGGTGTCTGGTACGGCATGCTTGCCCCAAAAGGCACGCCGCGGGATATCGTCGCCCGCCTCAACGAGGAATTCCGCAAGGCACTGGCTGATCCCGGCATCAGTGATTTTCTGACCAAATCCGGCATCGAACCCGATGGCAGCACGCCGGAAGAACTGGGCAAGTACATGGTCAGCGAGATTGCCAAATGGGCGAAGGTCATCAAGGCGGCAAACATCAAAATCGATTGACCGCGCTGCGGCAAGCCGGCTAACGCATGCCTTCCAGCAAGGCCTTGATTTTCGGTTCCGGCTTCCAGTAGTTCGGGCCTTTGAGGAATTTGCCGTTGGCGTCGTAAATCGGCCTGCCGTCAGCGCCGAGCTTGCTCTCGTTGCTGTCCATGATGACATCCAGCACATCTTCCAGCGGCAACCCGTATTTCAGGGCCTCGGAGCGGCAATAAACGATCACGTCGCCGAGCAGGTCGGCCATCGCGACCAGGACGTCGATCTGCGGCGCGCCTTTTTCCGCGAGCGCGACGATCTCATCGATTTCGTGCACTTCGTCCATCAGCGTGGCCTTGAACTTGGTCAGACGGCCGGCAACGTCTTCGGGCAGTACGGGCTGGTCATTGGCAGGCAGTTTGTACATCGCGTTCATCGCAGCGATGCGCAGGGCAAAGGATTTGGTCATGGGTGTCGAATGAAGTTAAGGATTATGGAAAATCTGCCGTCATTTTACGGACTAGTCGCGCCGGACACGACACATTCCTGCCAGTCGCGATAACATCGACCCGGCCCCGTCAACCTGACCACAAGAAATCCCATGCCCCTATCCCCCAATATCGTGCTGTTCAGCGTACACAAGGACGCGATGGATGCCGCTGTCCGTGCCTTTGCTGCCGACTGGCCACAGGCACGCATCAGCAATCTGCTGGACGACGGCCTGTTTGCCTGGGTGCGTGAAGCCGGCGGCGTGGTGCCGGAGATGTACGACACCTTCCGCACGCTGACCCGGTATATCGAATCCCGCGGTGCCGACGGCATCCTTTTCACCTGTTCGGCATTCCGTGAAGTCATCGACACCTGCATCGCCGAGTTCGATCTGCCCATCCTCAAGCCCAACGACGCGATGATCGAACAGGCACTGGCCGCTGGTTCGCGCATTGCCGTGGTGGCAACGGTGGGCCCGACCATACCGTCGATATCCGCCGAAATCATGGCAATGGCCGCTGCCCGCGGGCAAAAGGTCGAACTGGTGCCTTATGTGGTTGAAGGCGCATTTGATGCGCTGGCCGGTGGTGATGCCGCGAAACACGACGCCCTCGTGGCCGCCCGCGCACGCAAAATCAAAGGCTGCGATGTGATCGTGCTGGCACAGTTCACGCTGTCGCGCGCCGTGCCTGCCGTTGCCGCAGTCAGCAGCATTCCGATATTCAACTCGCCGGGCGCCGCAGTGGCTAAACTGCGCACGATGATCCGATGAAAATTCAACGTATCGCCGGTGCTCTCGGCGCAGAACTCCGGGATGTGGATCTCGCTCAGGACCTGTCACCCGGGCTAGTCCAGGAAATCCGTGCGGCATTACTCGAGCATCAGGTCATTTTCTTCAGGGATCAGGCGTTGACACCGGCACAGTTCATGCGATTCGCCGAAACCATGGGCGAGCCGATCGAGTATCCGTTCGTCAAGGGCCTTGAGGATTATCCCTGTGTCATCGAGGTCAAGAAACTGGAACATGAGCGCGTCAACTTCGGTGGCATCTGGCATTCCGACACCACGTATCTGGAAAAGCCGCCCATGGGATCCATGCTGCTGGCGCGTGAAGTGCCACCCTATGGCGGCGACACATTGTTTGCCAGCCAGTATCTGGCGTGGGAAGCGCTGTCAGATACCATGAAATCCCTGCTCGACGGACTGGTTGGCATCAGCAGTTCGGCCAAGGCCGATGTCACCCGCACCCGCGAAGACCGCAAGAAAACAGACGGCCGGCAATCAGCGCCGGCCGAACTGCGCGCGGAACATCCGCTGGTGTGCACGCATCCTGAAACCGGCCGCAAGGCCCTGTATGTCAACGTAGCGCACACCGCGGGCATTCGCGACATGACTGAGGCTGAAAGCATGGCGCTGCTGGAGTTCCTGTTTGCACACCAGGTCAAGCCCGAATTCACCTGCCGGTTTTCCTGGCAACCGGGCTCGCTGGCGTTCTGGGACAACCGCTGCGTGCAGCACAACCCGGTGAATGACTACCACGGCCACCGGCGGGTGATGCACCGCATCACCCTGGCGGGCGATCGCCCGGCTTAGGCTATCGATAACGCATCGCCGTCATCTGCTGTTCAGGCCGGCGCGCATGAGGTATCGTCTTGCGCCCGGCCATGGCCTGCAGCATGAAACCTGAACCCCCCATCGATTACCAGACGCTGTTCTCCGAACTCGCGGTCGCCATAGCGAAGACGAAGAATGACGGCAAGGTGGCCTCATACATCCCGGAGCTGGGCAATATTGATCCGGCCAAGTGCGGCGCGCACCTCACCACGATAGACAACGGAAATTTCGGGTTTGGTGACTCCGAAGAAAAATTCTCGATCCAGAGCATTTCCAAAGTGCTGGCGCTGGCGCTGGCCTATGAACTGGAAGACGAACAACTGTGGCAACGAGTCGATGTCGAACCGTCCGGCACGCCTTTTAACTCACTGGTGCAGCTGGAATACGAAAAAGGCATCCCCCGCAACCCGTTCATCAATCCCGGCGCACTCGTCATCTGCGATATTCTGGTCAGCCGCCTGCAACACCCGCGCAAAGAGTTCCTCGAGTTTGTCAGGAAACTGTCAGGCATCGCCACGATCGACTACCACCCCGAAGTCGCCGCATCGGAAAAGCTGACAGGCTTCAAGAATGCCGCGTTGATCAATTTGATGAAGTCCTACGGCAACATCAAAAATGACATCGATCGGGTGCTCGATGTTTATTTTCACTTGTGCTCGATCGAAATGTCCTGCCGCGAACTGGCGCAGACCTTCCTGTTTCTGGCGGCCGATGGCGTGAACCCGTTGACGAACGTCCGGGTAACCAGCGCCATCAAGACCAAACGCATCAATGCCATCATGCAGCTGTGCGGCTTTTATGATCAAGCCGGCGAATTTGCCTTTGATGTCGGACTGCCGGGGAAAAGCGGCGTGGGCGGCGGCATCATTGCGATTCATCCGGGAAAATTCAGCGTCGCCGTGTGGAGTCCGCGCCTGAACAAGAGAGGAAACTCCCGGCGGGGCATGAAGATCCTGGAATTGTTGACCACGCGGACGCATTCATCGATATTCTGAGCCGCCAGTTGGACGGGTGCAGCCGCTTTGTCCTTATGGCCGCCAACGACACCCGACTCAGGCAAAAAATAGCGCAGATTCATCCCTGACTTTTCGATCGGTCCTGCCAGAAATGAAAATTACCCAAGTCAAAGCAGTTGTTGAGCACATCAAACCCGTCCGCGCCTCCGACGCTTACGTCGGCCAGGAAAGCCTGACCTTCCTGCGCTGCGCCGTAACTACCAGTGATGGCCTCACCGGCACGGGGGTCACAGGACGTTTTCTTGCGGCAGAAGTTGCGCATCTGCTCAACAACGGCATTGCTGCAGCGTTGCAGGATGCAAACCCGCTGGATCATGAGGCGATCGCTGCACAGCTCGCAAAAAAATTCAACCCGCGCCAGTCCACCGGCGTGTTCGTGTCCGCCATGTCGGCACTGGACCTGGCACTGTGGGACATCAAAGGCAAAGCACTGGGCCAGCCTGTCGCGCGATTGATCGGTGGCGCGCGTGCAAGCGTGCCGGCTTACGCCACCGCCGGCCTGCCCGCCTATACCGAAGCCGAACTGGTCACGGCCTGCAAGGACGCGCTGGCCGCGGGCTTCCAGGGTGCAAAAATGCTGGTTGGTGCCGGCGGCCGCAGCATCGATGAAGATGCCCAGCGCATCCGCGCCGTGCGCAAGGCGATCGGCACGGCACCGCTGATGCTGGATGCCAACTGTGCCTACACGGTGGCCGAAGCAAAGCGGCTGGCCACGCTGGTGGCCGATTGCGACATCGCGTTCCTCGAGGAACCGCTGCGCGGCAACGACATACCCGCGCTGGCTGAATTACGCCGCGCCATCAACATTCCGCTGGCCTCCGGCCAGATGATCCAGTCCGTAACGTGGTTCCGTGATGCACTCGCCGCCGGCGCGCTGGACATACTGCAACCCAATGCTGCGTTCTGCGGCGGCATCAGTGCCATGCTGCGCATCCTCGCGCTGGCCGAAGCGCATGGCGTACCCGTCACCGGCGCCGGCGGCTTCGAAGCGGCAAACCTGCCCGCGATGGCCGGCCATGCGCACGGCGGCATGCTCGAAGTGCATGGCGCGCATATCGCGCTGCGTGCGCGTTTTGCGACAGAGCCGGAATTCAGGGACGGAAAACTGCTGGTACCCGCCGCGCCGGGACTGGGGTTCACGCTGCAGGACTGAATTCACGCGGGTCACAGCAACGCTGCCGGCAAAAGTACGAATTATAACTCGGATGTAATTATAAGTTATTGATTATATTATATATTTTATGACTTCTCTTGCCTGCAGAACCCGCTGCAGGGTCATGTTAAGTTGCAATTTTTACGGAGCCCAGCCTGATCATGAGTGATTCGAAAAATACAACACCCGCCGCAAACTCCCGCCGCTTCAAACTGATTCCGCTTGACCAGCTCACACCCGCACAGCAAACGCTGACCGAAGCCATCAAATCCGGACCGCGCGCCAAACTGAAATCCTCGGGTGCTTCCAAACCGGGTCCGCTGGGCGGACCGTTTAATGTCTGGTTGCGCAGCCCCGGCATTGGCGATCTGGTGCAAAAGCTCGGGGAGGAAATCCGTTTTCGCAGCTCACTCGCCGGCAAACTCAATGAGCTGGCCATTTTGATCACGGCACGTCACTGGACTTCGCAATACGAATGGGTGGCCCACCACAAACTCGCGCTGGAAGGCGGCCTGAATCCAGCCATCGCCGAGGATATTGCGCAGGGTCGGCGACCGGCAAACATGGATGCCGACGAAACCATCGTCTACAATTTCTCGCACGAGTTGCAGGAAACGCAGGCCATCAGCGATGCCACTTATCAGATTGTGCTGGACCGTTTCGGCGAGCGTGGCATCGTTGATCTCATTTCAGTCAACGGCTTTTATGTGCTGGTGTCGATGTGTCTGAACGTGGATCGCACGCCGGTGTCCGAAGGCACGCCGGTGCCGCTGCCGGTACTGCCCAGGAAATAGTTTTCAGGCGTCGGCGCCAAATCGGGCGCGGGCATAATCCACCCGCGCCTGGATGCCGGTCAGTTGCTTGTGGTCGGCACGCACCGCGTCCAGTTGTTTGCCGAGACCACGCCGATTGGCAAGCTGGATGGCCAGACCCGGACGCGCATTGAGCTCCAACACCAGCGGCCCGCGCACGCTGTCGAGCACGATGTCTATGCCCTGGTAACCCAGGCCGGTCAGTTCATAACTGCGGGCGGCGATCTCGAGCAAGCGCGCCCAGTTCGGAATGGCCACCCCGGCCACCGGATTGCCGGTGTCGGGATGGGTATCAACAAGCTGGCCTTTCCACACCGCGCTCGTGGTGATGCCGGTCGCCATATCCACGCCGGCACCCACTGCCCCCTGATGCAGATTCGCCTTGCCCCGCGACATGCGGGTCGGCAGGCGCACCATCGCCATGACCGGCACGCCAAGAAACACGATGATGCGCACGTCGGGCACTCCGCGGTAGGTCACATCCTTGAACACCAGGTCGAAATCAACGCGATATTCGATCAATGCCTTGTCCGGCTGGCCACCCAGGCTGAAGATACCCGACAGGATGTTGGAAACATGGAAGGCCATTTCCTCTTCGCTCATGAAAGTACCATCGGCAATCTCGTATTGATTGCGCGAGCGTCCGGTCACCACCACAATGCCGTCGCCCTGGCTCCCCCGGCAGGGTTTGACCACAAAATCCTGATGCGGACTGAGCATCGCCGCCAGCTCCAGCACCTGATGCTGGATCTCGACCACCCCATACAGTGGCGGCACAGCCACTCCGGCTTTGTCGGCAAATTGTTTGGTGAGCAGCTTGTCGTCAACCAGGGGGTAGCGGTCGCGCGGATTGTAAGCAAGCGTATATTCGGCGTTGCGTTCGTTGATGCCGATCACGCCGTTGGCACGCAGGCCGCGGGCAACCCGGAGCAGTTCCATCATCGCGACAACGCCCGGAACCGTCGCAGTTCAGTAAGCCGGTAGCCGGAATAACGGCCCAGCAGCAGGGTCGCCGCCAACACGACCAGCAGCAGTTCCGGGAACACGAACAGCAGATGCTCGAGCTGTGGAATATTCATCACCAGGAATGTCAACACGCCCACGACCAGGCTGCCGACGGCCTGCTGCAGGGCTTCCAGCGGACCGTTTTCTTCCCACACCACTGACATGCGCTCTATGGTCATGGTCAGAATCACGATGGGGAACAGTCCCACCGACAGGCCCCGTGTAAATCCGACCCGGTGGAACAGCACCGTGAGCACACAGATGATCAGCACCACCACCATCACACCCACCGCCAGCCTGGGCACCAGCAACAGCTTGAGCCGTTCCAGATAGAACCGCACGGCAAGCCCGATCGCCACAATGATCGCAAAAAATGCGGCGCCCCAGATGATGCCGGTCTCGCGAAACGCCAGCGCAATCAACACGGGCATGAACGTCCCGAAAGTCTTGAATCCAACCACATTGCGCAGCACCACCAGCAGAAATATGCCCAGCGGAATTACCACCAGTGAACGAAACAGGAATTGGGTCTGCAAAGGCAGGCCAAACAGCGAAAACTCCACCAGCCGCTTTTCGGTTGCGCGTTGCTGCTGCATCGCCGTCTGCAGCGACAGTTCCTGCGAGCGGCTGACTGTGATGTGATGGGACAGATCCGTGCCGCCCTCGATGGCCGCAAATGCACTGCGGCCCCGCCACCATGGCAGGTAATGCTGTACCACTTCCGGCCGGGTCTCGCCCACGTAGACGGACCGCCACATCCCGTCCTGGAAAACCTCCAGCCAGTGCACAAACTCGGCATTGCGCCGTTCAAGTTCCAGGGAAATGCCGGTGACAGACCGGGACGGCACGCCGGCAAGCCCCAGCAGATCAACGGTCGTGGCAACAATACGCGCAACGCTGGGGCTGCGGCCGACCAGATACTCGGCTTCGCCGCCCACCGGCGCATTACGCAAACGCTGGGCAATGAGTGCAGCCAGCGTTTCCGGATCGGCAGCACGCTCGCGTGCCGACCGTACGATCTCTTCTGCTGCCACTGCCGCGGGCGGATTCAGATTCGGCCGCTGGACTTCCGGTTGCGGTTCACGGGAGACGGTATCCAGCGAAACCACCCGCGAAATCACGACCCGGCTGTAGAGCACCTGCGGCCCTGTAGCCGCAGCAATTGAAAATGTCGCCTGCTGGTTAACCGCTGCCCCCGGGGCAACAGTCAGTCCGTAACCTGAAGACACAAAACTCTGGTCTATCACCTGCAGGCGTCCCGTGGGAGCGGGCAGTTGCACGGTTAATTTGGCTGGGCCGTTTTTTGCCGTAAATCGCAATTCGGTTTCGACACGCCACACGTCCGAGCGCTGCCCCGGATAAAGGGGCAACTGCAGGAAAAACGCCTTGTAGGCAAACAGCGCGATCCCGCACAAAGCGAGGGCCCCCGCCAGCGCGTAGAGATGCAGGCGGCTCATGAACCGCCTCCGTCGCATAACGGCGGCGCGGTCAGCTCGATGGCTGAATCGACTATCACATGCGCACTGATCAGGAAATTGCGCCCGATCAGCATGCGTGAACTGAGTTTGTGGCGATCCACCAGATTGACCTGGATTTCCCTGCGCGCCCCGCCCATGCAGACTGTCATCATCACGACCGGTCGACGCTCAACCACATCAGGCGCCGGACGCACCCGGGCGGTACGCGCCAGAGGACGCTCAAGCCGCGTGATCTGCGCATTGTCGTTGTGAAATTCAAACTGGACCCAGCGCTGGCCCTCCCGCTCGACGATGCGTATGTTTCGCGCGTCCAACGAGGTCATGCTCGCCCCGGTGTCGAGTTTGGCGCTGACCAATATGCCTTCGGGCTCAAGGCGAACGATTTCGGTCACACCAAGCACCCGTTTGCCCTGCGCATCAGCCGGAAATATTGCGCCGAGCAGCAGCAATCCCGCAACAATTGCAACCGCATATTTCAGCATGTTGTTATGGGCTCCTCGCACGGAGTCATTATAGGTGATCTGCTGCTGGTGCCGCCAAGCGGCGCAGGGGTGGATAATCCAATGGTCGGATTCTCAGCCATAGATTCTCAGTCATACTCGCCATGGGCGGGGAAACTCGCCGCAACAACAGCTCACAGGATGCTCATCATGCTGGATCTCACCGGATACGGACGCCTCGCCCAATTCACTGCGCTCACTGACAGGATGCTCAACAATGCCTCCAGGGAAGCCGTAGTCGCCGCTGCGCGCATGCTGGCCGTACAGCTCGGGCAATTCCAGCGAAAATTTGGCGCGATGCCGTTTGATGAAACCATGGATCTGCTGGAAAACAGCGGACTCAGTGAGCATCAAGCCGCCCAGGTTGCTGACGGGCTGGAGATACTGGCCATGGCCCTGGCAAGCGTCAAAGATGACGAACAGCCGCAGCCTTTGCAGTAAGCAACAAAAAATTCAGCAGTACGCGGTTCAGCACGGTTGTGCTACTCGCGAGACCATGCACCGTTACTGCGTTGCTCCCCCATTGCGTATCCACGTCGTCAACTGCTCGGCTGGAAACGGCCGGGCTATGGCATAACCCTGCGCATGTGTACAGCCGTGCGCAGCGAGATATTCAATGGCGCCTTCATCCTCGATGCCCTCGGCAGTAACTTCCAGATCCAGATTCTTCGCCATTGAAATAATGGCATTAACGATGGACTGATCGCGCCGGTCGGTCATCAGGTTCTTGATGAAAGCTCGGTCAATTTTCAGGTTGTCTATAGGCAGATTTTTTAGGTAGCGCAAGGATGACTGCCCAGTACCAAAATCATCAACTGCAATCCGAAACCCGTAGGACTTGATCACCTGCAGCACTTCCGCCGCACTCTTCTCGTCGCTCAGTATGCCGGTTTCGGTAATCTCGAATTCGATGCTGCGCGGCTTCAGTTCATACTGCCGCGCCAGACGGTCTATCACCTGCGGCAACTCCGGATCACCCAGATCCCGTGCCGTCAGGTTGACTGATACCTGGATATCCGGCATTTCCACAATCCACCGCGCCAGATGCTGCAGCGAAGCTTCAAGCGTCCATCGCGTCAGCAGATGGATCAGTGATGTGCGCTCGGCGTGGGGAATGAATTGCGCCGGCGAGATTTCCCCGAGCCGGGGATGCCGCCAGCGCATCAGCATTTCAGCGCCACTGAACACACGATCCGAAAGCCGCAGCTTGGGCTGGCAATAAAGACTGAACTCGCCGTTGGTGATGGCATTGGGAATCAGGCCCAGCAGCGTCAATGTCTCGCGATTGGCGTGATCGGTCTTGGTGTTGTAGATCGAGTAAGGCCGGCCTTTTTTCATCGATGCATGCATCGCGATGCTGGCCTTGTGGATCAGTTCCTCGGGCGTCTGGCCGTGCAGCGGCGATTGCGCTATGCCCATGCTGGTATCCGCATAAACATGGACGTTGTTGACGTTGAACGACCGCCGCAATACGGCAGTGATGGTCTGCACATCACCGGGCATTCCGTCACTGTAAACCACGGCAACAAAACGGTCGGTGTGGTACTGGCACAACAGTGAGTGCGGCGGCAGACAGGCCTTGATCCGCTCGTAGACGGCAATCATCAGCGGCGTGCTGAATTCAGGGCCCAGCGTATTGATGATTTCGAGATAATTATCGACGTTGATGACGACAATGATGGATTCAGGATCGATGGCGCGCCGTCGCCGCCGGTAATGCAACCGGTGCTCCAGATGCATCCGGTTGGGCAAGCCGGTGTGCACATCGCGTTCGAGAGCCTGCAAGGTACGCTTGATCTGTGCGCTCATGACGGCGAACAGGAATCCAGAAAAACCGCCGGTCAGACTGAAAAACAGCGTCCGGTAGAGCCAGTTGACGGGTTGCTGCAACTCGCCGCTGACGGTATCGATCGGCATGTAGGGCCCCAACACCAGCCCACCGACCATGCCGGCCAGTACGCCGCCGGGCGCCCGGAATACCAAACCCGCCAGCACGATCGGCAGGTACATTGCATGCGAATATACGTATTTGATGCCGCCAGTGGCGTAAACTAGACGTCCGATACCGGCAATCAGGGTTACAACCAGTATGAAAGCGACCGCCTTGGTCACACGGTGGTCGATGTACTCCCAGGCTTGGGCATTGCGCAAATGGCGCCACCCCCGATTTTGCGCGTCCACTGGGACTCCCCCGTTGACCGAACATCAAAATAGTGCCGGACACTGTTGCGTCTGCAGCCGATGCACCGTGAAATCCATCGCGCGCTCACGGCGCACCCTGTCCGACCGCCATTTCATGGACGTTATCATCGTTTATCGGTCGGTGCAGCGAATTTATCTGCATAACGCAAACGTGACAAACTTAACAAAATGAGAGGTTTGAAGCAGAGAATGAATATTTGGACTTGGCGGCCACCATACGGAATTTTCTGCGCATGATGGAAATACGGCAGGTTCAGATCGCCTGTCTGTGCAACGCACATGTCATCCCATCAATCCGGTTTACAACGACTGGTGCGGCAAGGAAGAGTTTCAGCTCCGCTTTTTTGATTCGATCATCGCCCGCAACTGTGCAAAAGGATTGTGCGTAGCGGTCGGAGTTGCACTTTGGTCCACATCACTGCGCCCCGCCATGTCCATGAGTTTGGAATGCTCATGTTCATGGCAATACGTACAGAGCAATTCCCAGTTGCTGCCGTCGGACGGGTTATCGTCGTGGTTTCCATTCTTGTGGTGAACTTCCAGCAGTTGCAGGTTGGCATGCGTGAACGTACGCGCGCAGCGCCCGCATACCCACGGATAGAGCTTTAACGCCTGCGCCCGATAACCTTTCGCTCGCCGGTCGGCGTTGCGCCGGGCTGCAAGTACCACCTGATCCAGGCGACTGCTGGTTTTTGCCATGGCGACCTCCGTCGTCGTACGCTTCGGCCAGTTGCAGGCCATAAGTTTACGTCGAAATCTTCATGGCAAAAACCGGATTTTGAAGTGCAATTGCGGCTCCTGACGTCCACCGTCCTGGCGCCATCTGTTTGCACGGTTGACCATGCTGCGTGGCGGGGGATACTCTCGCAGCATGCTGCCCTGCCCGCATGAACCATGCCCGGCGGCCGGATTCCGAAAACCAACCCCGCAATAGAGAGTTTATGACTGAACAGGCCCAGAAAGTTACTGAACTACTGATGCAATACCTGACGAGCTACGGCATCAACGTGCTCGGCGCAATTGTCACGCTGATCGCCGGTTACGTCATCGCCGGCTGGCTGGCACGCCTGACCGACCGCGCCGTACGCAAGGTGGAAAAGATAGATTCCGTGTTCCACTTCCTGCCGGGAAAAATCGTCCGCATCGCCGTTATTATTTTTACCCTCATCGCGGTATTGAACCGGTTCGGAGTCGAGACTACCAGCCTGATCGCCATGCTCGGCGCAGCCGGCCTCGCCATCGGCCTCGCCCTGCAGGGCACCCTGAGCAATGTGGCCGCCGGGGTATTGATCCTGTTTTTCCGTCCGTTCAAAATCGGCGACACCATCAAGCTGGAGGGGCAGATCTACATCATCGACACCCTCGGTTTTTTCCTCTGCAAAGGTCATCTGCCGGATGGTCCTACCGTGTTTCTGCCCAATGCCGAAATCTGGGGCAGCACCATCATCAACCTGTCAGTGACCGACAAAGACATCCGCCGTATCGATGAGAGTTATGGGATAGCCTATGGCGACGACATCGATGCAGCCTTGACCATACTCAACAAGATTGCCACTGATGAATCGCGCATCCTCAAGGATCCGGCACCGCTGATCAAAGTGGAAAGCCTGGGCGACAGCTCGGTCAACATTCTTTTCCGCGTCTGGACGGCACGCGAGGACTGGTGGGCCACCAAGCTTGATCTGGTGCAGCGCTGCAAACAGGCACTGGAAGCGGGCGGCTGCTCGATACCGTTTCCGCAGCGAGACGTGCATCTGCATCAGGATTCAGTCAAGTAACCCTTGCCCGAAGCACTGTTGGCGCACCAGGAAATGCAACTGGCCTCGCATGTCGGCCAGTTCGCCGGTATTGGCTTGCCCCTGGCAAAAATCCTGCTCAAAAACATCGCAAAAAACGCACCTGATTTTGATGGGCTGCTGCAAACGTTGGCAAAACATATTGAAAACGAAAAAGAGCGGGCGGCCTTCCTTCAATTTGAGTTGAAACAATAGGAATACGTCGGCAACATCCCTGAAACATCGCAATCGCACGGTCAGCGCCGCCTTGATACCCGGCTGTGGCGCGCAAAGCAAAGATTGATGGGACTTCGCGCCACCCTTATTTATAATGCCTGCATATCCTGCAGGCTGGTCTGACAGCCTGATCGATGGAGGTTTTGCATGGCAGCAACAAAATTCGAAGGGAACGCACCAGAACGTGCGCCGGTAGTCATTTTGTATGCCGAGACACGCGGCTTCACGCGCACCTCCGAAATGCTGCAGCCGCCGGTGGTGCTGGCACGTATCTCCGAATTTTTTGTTCTGGTGCGGGCCGCAGTCGAAGCCGAGGGCGGCACCTTATACAGCGTGCTGAACGACACCGTGATGGCATCCTTCTCTGGAAAGAACAATGCCCAGCAGGCCGTGCAGGCGGCTCAGGAAATACAGAGCGGCTTCGCGGTTTTCGAGGAATCGTGGGAACATGATTACGGCATCCGCGCCGCACTGGCGATAGGGCTGCATGCCGGCGATGCCGTGATCGGCGACGCCGAGGGTGCGATGCCCGGACAGCCGTTCATCATCGGCGATGGAGTCAGCGTCGCCGAGCGTCTGCTCCATCGTGCACGGGCCGGTGAATTTGTATTGTCCAAATCAGTCATGGACATACTTGCCGAGAACGGCTCCACGCTGGATGCCGAGGAACTGCCCCCGCTGGTCATTCCACGCCGGGAGGCCATCCGGCTGTTCGGTGTGCTGCGCGACACCCGCCTGGATTTTACCTAGCCGTTATCAGCAACAATTCGGCACCATCAGCTCAGGCACAGCCGGGGATTAATATAAATAGTTGATTTTTATAGTATTTTAATTTTCTTCTATTCCCGCATCCTTGATCACCCTGGCCCACTTCGCCAACTCCTTGTTGAAAAATGCGGTGAATTCAGCCTGAGTATTGCCTACTGCCCTGGTGCCCTGCTTGCGCAGGTTTTCAACCATGTCTGGCGCGGTGATGATGCGTGCGATTTCGCGATTGAGTTTATTGCGCACCGGCGCTGCAACGCCGGCCGGTGTGGCAATCCCGAAAAACGATACCGCCTCAAAGCCGGGCACGGTTTCGGCAACAGCCGGCACATCGGGCAGCACGGGCGACCGCTCCAGCGAACTCACGCCGATGGCGCGCATTCTGCCGGTCTTGATGTGCGGCAACACCGGCAGGATGGTGCCGAACATGGCCGATACGCGTCCACCAAGCAGATCGATGTTTGCCGGGCCGGTGCCTTTGTATGGCACATGCGTCCACTTGATGCCGCTGGTATTGGCGAACAGTTCACCCGCCAGATGCGTCGTCGTGCCGGTGCCGCCGGAAGCAAAAGTCAACTCACCGGGCCTGGCTTTTGCCAACGCGATCAGTTCGGAAATATTTTTGGCCTGCACTGACGGATGCACCACCAGCACCGTCGGTGCCGAGGCCAGTTGCACCAGCGGCGTCAGATCTTTTCGGGTGTCGTACGGCAGTTTTTTCTTCAGCGTGGGGTTGACCGCCGTGCTCGCTGAAATCATCAACAGCGTATAACCATCGGGCTGAGAGCGCACCAGGAGTTCGGTGCCGATGATGGTGCCTGCGCCGGGACGATTGTCTATGACCACCTGCTGGTCCCAGGCTGCAGTCAGTCTCGCGCCGATCAGCCGTCCCAGTACGTCATTGGGACCATTGGGTGAAAACGGCACAATCAGACGGATCGGACGCTCGGGATATGCCGCTGCCGCCGGCGATACAGCGCCGGCGAAAACAAGCGCGCCAAGAATAATCCCGGTAATCCGGAGGAAAGTGGTTTGCATGAATTCTCCTGTACTGTTTGAACATTCGCTGCTGCGGAATTAGTCCGTGGTCACGCGCAATCCAAGAGCCGCGCGCGAACGCGGGGCTCCGGATTGTACGGAAATTCAGCGTCCGAGTGCGCGCCTGAAATGCGCAACCGCTTCAGAGCGTGTGCCGATCCAGACATCCTGTGCAGCCTTGGCCACCTTGATGATGTCCTCATACACGAACAGCCCCGGCGAACGGCCGAACACGTGGGTATGAATTGCCGGATCCATGCGCACCGGCCCCGTTTCCCGGTTACGCGCACAATCGAGCCAGTGCTCAAAGATTTCGAGCATGACCCTGGGCGCGTTGCCATGGCGCATGTACAGCGGCAAATCATTGACTTCGGTGTTGTTCGGAAACGCGATTATCGAGCGGTCGCCGAAATCAACCAGATACGGAAGATCGTCGTTCAGCGTGTCACCGTGCCAATCAAACCCGGCTTCGGCAAGCAATCGCGGTGAGCGCAGACTGGGCGTGCTGCGCGGACTGATCCAGCCCCGGGGCCGGATGCCGGTCGCCTGCTCTATCAGTTCGGTGGTATGGCGGATGTTCGCGCGCTCTTCTTCCTCGGTCAGATAAGCGGGAATCATGTCCATGGTGTAGGAGTGCGCCACGATTTCATGACCGGCTTCTGCGATTTTGCGCACAGTCTCGGGATAACGCTCGGCCATGATGCCGCTGACATTGATGGTGGCCTTTATATTCTGGCGCGCCAGCACGTCGAGGATGCGGAAAATGCCGCGGCGGTGGCCATATTCCGCCCAACCCACCGCGTTCAGATCGGGCACGCCCGCTTTGAGCGGGTTGCCCATGGGTCCGATGCCGGGCCACTTGCCGTCAGACCACCATTCAAAAGACACCCGGAAAAAAACGGCAATGCGCTTGCCACCGGGCCAGAGAAATCCATCCGGCACCGGAATTTCCTTGCCACCGGCATGTATGTCGAGTGCAGTCATGACATTCAGCCCGCCGGTTTGGCGGACTCGGTCACGCCATCGAGGTGGAATGGTTTGCCGTTCACCTCGATGTAGCTGTGCAGCGGCACCGGCTGTGTAATCAGGCCTTCGGCAAAACAACCCGCCTTGGCATTCTTGATCAGATGCGCAAGCCTGTCTGCCGGCTCGTCGCTCTCCACCTTGAGGTGCGTGGTCACGCCTTCCCAACGATTGAACACCGTGCCTTTCATCACCGAGCCGCCCAGATGTTTACGTAAAATAACCCGGCAGTTTGCCCCGCTCACCTTCATCTTCATCATGTGCGCGTACCGCGCAACCTGGGTGAGCAGTCAAAACCCTATGGACATCGCAAGATAAGCCATCGGCGACGGATATTTGTCCGTCCCGCCAATACGCGCCGGCTCATCGCAGAACACTTCGAATTTCCCGGCCTGCCCGCGTTTAAGCTGCAGCTGCCCTGCTATGACTTCGGTGTGAATGTCGTTTTCGTTGGTGATGCCCTCGAGCGGCAATTCAGGCTTGTCTATCACCCGTTCGCCGGGTTTGTCCGACAGGTCTTCGTTGCCCAGTGGTTTGGTCATCGTGCCTCCTCCATATGCGGCAGCAAAGCGCTGCCGGTTGCAAAAACAAGTGTGCTGCTTACGTTAGGACTTCTGTTCGTACACCGTTCTGGACAGGATACGGTAGCTGCCGCTGGCGCGGCAAGCCAGTTCGCCATCCTCACCGAACACTTCGGCTTCGGTGAACATGATGCTGCGGCCGCGCTTGATCACCGTACCCTTGCAAATGATCTCGCGCCGGGCCGGCGCCAGATAGTTGAGATTCATGTTTATGGTTGCGACACCCATCGCCTTGTCGACCAGCGAGCGCACTGCCTGCGACATTGCCGCATCAATAATCGCCGCGACCGTGCCGCCATGTACGTCACCACGGGTATTGCCGAGATGTGGCTGAAATTCAAGCCGCACCTGCGAACGACCGTCATCCAGTGCATCGAGCTGGAAGCCGAGGTGCTGATACAACGGTACGGATGAACGCCACTGCGGGGATGTGGTGCGGGTAGTCATGATCGATAATCCGTGCAGAGTCAATTCGCTGGATATTACACCGCGGGCCGCACATCACGGGCTTGAAACCACTGCGCCGTGCGGGCATGATCCGGCCACACGACACCGGGAGGGGTTCATGAAAGTCAAACGCATAGAACACGTCGGCATTGTGGTTCGCGATGTGGAAGCAAGCCTAAGCTCTGGGAAGGCTGCTTCGGCATCAAGCTGGGCGGCGCCGAAGAAAACGCTACGCGGCGGCTAGCGCTTTATCCGGTGGGTGATTCAATGGTGGAACTGATCGCCGGCACCACACCCGACAGCAAGCAATCCCGAATGGTGGCCGAAGGCAGAGGCGGCCTGAACCACATCTGTCTCGAAGTCGAAAACATCGACGAAGCGCTGGCCGAACTCAAGGCCAAGGGCATTCCGCTGCTCGATCAGGTGCCGCGCATCGGCCATGCCGGTTGCCGCATCGCCTTTATTGACCCGTCAGCAACGGAAAACTGCCTGATAGAACTCGCAGAACTCCCGCCCGGATCAAGACATCATGCCGTGGGCGACCACCCCTAATCCGGGATTGACCATCCTGGCATCAACAATCCCGCCGACTATTTCTGCAGTGCTTTCTGCAGCAGTTCGCCAACGACTTCATTGATGCCGGTCTTGCGCTCCAGCACCAGCGCATGGATTTTCTTGATCAGTTCACTGTTCAATTTGACGGCGAACGGCACCAGGCCCGCGGCCTGGTCAATTCGGCGCTGTTCGCGGCGATCAACCGATGCTGCAGCCGCGCCGGGGCGTCCGTGCCCACCGGCGCTTTTCATTTGATTAACCAGTTTCATTGCGTTGAGCTTTTGCAGCTCTGCAGGCGTTAAAGCCATGGGTACAGTCTCCAGTAACAGTGCCGCCGCGCAGGCTGCACGGCGCGCATGATGCGCGATCGGTTACTGCGGTGTTTGTTGCGGGCCACCACCGGCATCACCACCACCACCGGCGTTGCCACCTCCACCACCACCACCGCCGCCGCCACGGCGTTTGCCAAGGCGTTTGTGGAATTTTTTACCGGCGTTGTTGGGGTTGTTGGGATTCCTGCCTTGCGGTCGACCGCCGCCGCCCGGTTGTTGCCGACCAGAGCCGCCATTGTTCTGGCGTTGATGCGTCGTCCGCGATTGCGGATCAGGCGCGCCGGGGCGGTTGCCGGAAGCCAGGGCGATCTCAAGTTCATTGAGCTCGTCCCACTCTTCATCAGTACGATTGCGGTCAGGAATCGCCAGCAATTCCTGCATGCGGGCGCGTGGAGATGGGGGTTGCGAATCATTCATGGCCCACATTATCGCACTGTACGGGGCATCTTTCCAAGAAAACAACAGCTTAGGGGGTGGGCCTGTTCCACCGAGCTGGCGCCCCCACGGCACAGATATCAGGAGGATGGGTAGCGCCTAATCCAGCGCCTGCAGCACCAGCGCATGCAGCAGTTGCCGGTGGTAATAGCGGATCGGCCCCGGGGCATGGGCCATGAATACCACTACCAGTTGTTCGACAGGATCTACCCAGAAATAAGTACCGGTGGAACCCGCCCAGTGGAATTCCCCGGCCGAGCTGGGCATGCCGCCACGCCCCGCGCTGCGCCGTACGGCCACCCCCAGACCAAAACCATAACCATAACCGCGGATGTTCGGATAGTCGTTGAGTTTACTGAGGTCAACCTCCGGTCCCAGGTGATCGGCAGTCATGTATTCCACGCTTTTACGCGACAGCACGCGCACACCGTCAAGTTCGCCGCCGTTCAGCAGCATTTGCGCGAAGCGGAGGTAATCAGCCGCTGTTGATACTGCGCACCCGCCGCCGCAATCAAACTTGTGCGGCGTGGTGCCGTCGCGCAACGTCTGCGGTTCACGGGTCACCGGATCAACAGGCAACGCCTTGGCATAACGATGGACTTTTGCCGGCGGCACGGTGAAAGCGCTATCGAGCATGCTCAGCGGCTTGAACAGCCGCTGCTCGAGATACTGCGCCAGCGGCATGCCGGAGACCGCTTCGATAACCAGCCCCAGCACATCGAGACCCAGGCTGTATTCCCACATGGCGCCGGGCTGGTAATGCAATGGCAACGCCGCCAGTTGTTCAAGAAACTCGGCGCCGCTCCACTGCGTTGATGCGGCATCCGAAGAGGCAGGATAACGCTGATAAAGCGGCATGTTGCCGCGGCCATAACTCAGTCCTGCGGTATGGCGCATCAGGTCTTCAATGGTCATCTGGCGATTCGGCGCCACGGTGGGCGACCCTGCACTGCCATCGCATTGCGGCGGATTGACCTGCATGCGCGCGAGCTGCGGCAGATATTTGCCGACGGACTCGTTGACCGCCAGCCGGCCTTCCTCGCACAGCATCAGCGCGCCCACCACCACCAGCGGTTTGGTCATGGAGGCGATGCTGAACATGGCATCAACGGGCATCTTCGTGCCCGCAGCCGGATCGATGAGTCCGAAGGATTCCCGGTAGCCCAGCCGACCACGGCGCGCAATCAACAATACCGCGCCAGGCAGCGCGCCGGCAGCAATCTCGGCATTGAGTGCTGCGTCAATGCGGGGCAGACGCTCCGGCGCAAAACCCAGGGACTGCGGTTCCGCACGCGGCAGCGGCGTATCAACGAGGGCCCGGGGCTGCTCGGGTTTGTTCATGCGGACATCCCGATCAGTAATGCGGCGGAATTTCATGTCCGGAACCCTCCGCTTCCGCCGGCAGGCTGCGCTGCATTTGCAGGCGCAGATCACGCATCTGTTGCTCGAGTGCGGCGATCTGTTGTTGCTGGCGCGCCACGGTGCGATTCAACTCCTCGAGCAGATCTTCAGTAAAGCTCAGCTTGATTTCGAGTTCGGACAAACGTGATTCCATGGCAGCCCGCCTACACCTTCGCCAAGACCAGAACTTTGACGCCCAGGCACTCCACCGCCTGACCGGCGCGGATTTTTGCCGTCTTGCGACTCTCCGGCTGACCGTCGACCGTCACCTCGCCTGCAGCAACCATATGTTTGCCCTGACCTCCGCTGTCGGCAATGCCGACGAGCTTGAGCAAATCACACAGGCGCACGTGTTCGTCTTTCAGTATGAATTCGCGGCTTTCCATGAATTTCCCGGTGATTGAACATGCGGTGGATAATGCATCATGATACTGGAACAGCATTGTCTGGGAACCATGCCCCGACGCCGTGTTCGAACTCTTAACTTGTGATTACCCGCGACCTGCGGTCATGTTATAGCGCCCCTTATGCCCACACCCGTCCATCTACTCGGAATGCTTCTTATCCTGCAGGCTGCCGGTTGCGCCGCCGACGGCGCCGGAACGCTCACCGACCAGCCTTCCGGCAACACTGTCGCCATTGAGCAACAGCCGCCCGCAGTTGCGCAAAGTCAAACCGTCGCCATGGAGTCGCTGCCGGAGACCGTCATCGAAACCGCGCCCGACGCACTGCCCGCAATACCGCCTGCTGCGCCCGCTGCGGCTGCAGCGCAAACACCGGCGGCCGCAGATACACAACCCGCGCGTGCCGCGCCTCCTCCAATGACTGCAGCACCAAAAACCAGCGCGCCGCCCGCAAAAACCCCGCCCAAAGTTGCAGCACCCGTTCCCGCGCCGGCACGCACAGAGCCGCCGCAGGCTGCCGCACTGGCGAAGCCCGAACCGCAAGGTCTGCCGCCACTGGCTCTGGCCACGCTGGAGCAGCGGCTCAAGGACACCAGCGCCATCGGCGTATTCACCAAACTCGCACTGAAAAACCAGGTGGATGATCTGATGAACCAGTTCAAGGCCCATTACGAGGGCAGTCGCAAATCCTCACTCACGCAACTGCGGCAAGCCTATGACCAGTTACTGCTCAAGGTGCATGAATTATTGAAAAACGGTGATCCGCCGCTGGCCGTCGCCATCATGAATTCCCGTGAATCGATCTGGACCGTGCTCGCGGATCCGGTCAGATTCGCAAAACTCTGATCCCGCGAAAGGATATGCAATGAAATTCAAAACACCAAGCCGGATCCTGATCGCGGCCATGATGTTGTACGCAGGTTCGGCAACTGCGGCTGACAACGCATCGCTGGCCAAAGACCTGACGGCAACGATCTCCCTGCTGGGATTACCCTGCGGTCAGGTGGTCAATGTCGTGACTCAGGGCAACCGCGATTACCTCGCGACCTGCAGCGACAAAAATCGCTACCGGGTTTATGTCAATGCGCAGGGCAGGGTCACTGCAGAAAAGCGCTGACCCCCCGCTGACTGCTCTAACAGCTGCTAGCTTCCGCCATCGCCGGCGATGGAATACTGCATGATCACCGTATCCAGCCAGCGCCCGAATTTGAGGCCCACTTTGCGCAACGTTCCGGTTTCCCTGAAACCAAGCGCCCGGTGCAAACCGATAGAGGCACCATTGCCGCTGTCACCGATGATGGCGACCAGTTCACGATAACCGGCTGTTGCCGAGTCTGCGATAACCCGCGCCAGCAGCAATCTGCCCGCACCCTGACCGGCCATGCACGGATCCACATAAACCGAATCCTCCGCGGTATGACGGTAGGCAGTGCGCGCACGATAACGCCCGGCGTAGGCATAACCGACGATGGTGCCGGCGCGTTCGGCAACCAGGTATGGCAATCGTGCTTCGAGTACCGCATCGCGCCGGCGCTGCATTTCAGCAAGGTCCGGAGGAACCTCTTCAAACGAAGCAGTACCGTGTAATACGTGATGCGCGTAGATTTCCTGTACACAGGCCATGTCGGTTGTAGCGGCAGACCGAACGATGATGCTCATCACTGCTCCTGAAGCCAGGTTGGTGCGGCGGGCACGGTCATGATCATGGCCGCGCGGATTACACGTTATCATTGCGCTCCTGACTACGACACGCCCCACATTCCATCATGTCGACTACCGATCAAGATCTGAACCGGCACCTTGCTTCCGGCGACCGCGGGACGCCACAACTCACCAGCGCCGCCGCACCCTCTGCGCTGCGCATGATGCTTGCGCTGGAGGATTTTGAAGAACCCGCGCGGCGCTACATCCCGAAGCCGATTTACGGCTATGTGTCGGGCGGCGTGGAGCGCAACAAGACACTGGACTGGAATCGCTCGGCATTTGACGACCTGGCCCTGGTGCCGCGAATGCTGATCAATGTGTCACAACGCGCGCAAAAAACTTCGTTGTTCGGCCAGACCTATGATGCACCGTTCGGCATCGCCCCGATGGGCGGCACATCGCTGGCCTCATTCGAGGGTGATCTGGTGCTGGCCCGTGCCGGCGCGGCTGAAAATGTGCCGATGATACTCAGCGGTGCATCGCTGACGCCGCTGGAAAAAGTGCGCGCAGCAGGTGGCCGCACCACCTGGTTCCAGGCCTATTTGCCGGGAGATACGCAGGCGATCACCGAGCTGGTCGAGCGCGTGGCGCAGGCCGGATACGACACCCTGGTGCTGACTGTCGATATCCCCGTGGGCGCGAATCGCGAAAACAACGTGCGTAACGGCTACAACTCCCCGCTGCGCCCTAACCCGCGGCTCGCCTGGAATTGTCTGATGCGCCCGCGCTGGCTGATCGGCACCGCGCTGCGCACTTATTTCACCCAGGGCATGCCCCATTTCGAGAACATGGGCAAACGTACGCCGCTGGTGTCGCGCACTGCCGTGCGTGAACGCGCGCAGCGCGATCATCTGAACTGGGAACATGTCGCGCTGATGCGGCGGCTGTGGAAAGGCACCCTCATCATCAAGGGCATACTCGACAAAGCCGATGTGCCCGTCGCGCGCGACAACGGCGTCGATGGCATCATCGTCTCCAACCACGGCGGACGCCAGCTTGACAGCGCCACGGCACCGCTGCGGGTGCTGCCGGGCATCGCGGCGGCCGCCGGTGACATGACCATCATGATGGACAGCGGGATACGCCGCGGCACCGATGTTTTGAAAGCGCTGGCACTGGGTGCTAAATTCGTATTTGTCGGCCGGCCCATGCTCTACGCTGCCGCTGTCGCCGGAGAAACCGGCGTACGCCACGCCATCAAGCTGTTACGCGATGAAATCGACCGTGATATGGCATTGGTCGGCATCAATACGCTGACTGAAATGACCCATGAACGTTTGATGGACGCGCGCGGCTTTGACGGCGTAACCCTGACAAAGCCATCGGGCTGACGAGCACCGCGGCAAGTCCGCAGCACGCAAACAGGAGCCTCGCCATGAATTCTGCTTCCGTAAACGCATCCGCAGCGGCCTTGGCCGTGCGCATTCCGTACACGCTGGAAACCGGCGAGAAACTGGTCAACGCCACCTTTGGCCCCAACAACATTCACCGCAATTCCAGTGGCACCATAGACTGGCGGGAAATCAGCATCCGCAATGGCCGGCAGCACGACGGCGGATTCACCCTTGAGCGCAATGGTTTCACCTTCGTCGAACACCAGACGGCCATGCAAGATTTTTTCGACCCGGAAGAACTTGAATCAGTTTATTACGCCGAAGTTGCGGCATTGATCAAGGCACAGTCGGGCGGTACCCGCGTCGTTGTATTCGACCATACGCTGCGCTCCGGCAATGAAGGAGAACGTGAAGCCAGACTGCTGCGTGAACCGGTGCTGTGGGCGCACAACGACTACACCGAGTGGTCGGGGCCGCAACGGGTGCGGGATCTGCTGCCGGACGAAGCAGAAACCCTGCTGCAACGGCGCTTTGCCATCATTCAGGTGTGGCGTGCCATCAATCAGCCGATACAGGCCAATCCGCTGGCCATTGCCGACTCGGCGAGCGTGCCACCGCAGGACATGATGATCGCCGAGCGGCGTTATCCGACACGCGTCGGGCAAACCTATCGGCTGCGTTATGGCGCAGGACACCGGTGGTTTTATTTTCCGCACATGCACCGTAACGAAGCGCTGGTATTCAAGGTATTCGATTCGGCGACCGACGGTCGCGCGCGCTTCACTGCGCATACCTCGTTCGAGGATCCGACCACACCGCCAGATGCGCCACCACGGCAAAGCATAGAAGCGCGGGCGCTGGTTTTTTTCGATGACTGAATTTTCGCATCCACCAACCAAGGAGTACAGCATATGGCCAAGGGCTATTGGGTAGTGTGTTACCGCGCGATCAAGGATCAGGAGGCTTTCGCCCGCTACGCCAAACTGGCACCCGCCGCAGTGCAGGCACAGGGCGGACGCTTTCTGGTGCGCGGCATGGCGGCAAAAGTATATGAGGCCGGAATCCAGCAGCGCGTGGTCGTCATCGAATTTGACAGTCTCGCTCAGGCGCTGGCGGCACACGATACGCCAGCGTATCAGACCGCATTGAAGGAACTGGCCAATGGCGCCGCAGAACGGGATCTGCGCATCGTCGAAGGCGTGGCGTAAACACCGCACAGTATCCGCTTGCCCGCGGAAAATTCGCGCGCAAACAAATTGCATCACCGGCTTCCGGAGACGGAAAATCGTTGATGTACGCCATCGCGCATGGCAACGTCTCTATAGCGTGACGGTTATTGCGCCGAGTTTTTTTGCGATCCTTCCTCATAAAATATCGAAAAATCTTCCATTTTCTGGAATCAATCCCCTCTGTACGTCAAATTTAATTGCCATTGGCATGCATTGAGGCCTAAAATCGGTCTACGGTGTGGCTTGCTCCGCATCAGCATTTCCTAAAAATTCCAAAGAGGAGACATTAGATGAAGATATTGCCTTTGGGTGCTGCAGCCATGGTCGCACTGATTGCCGGCTGTGCTGCCAGTCCTGAACTGGTCAGTTGCCTGCAACCGAATCGCCGTGTAGCCGTTGAAGTGTCCGGCATCAAAGTGAAGCCCCCCGCCAAACCGGGCGGCAAAGCGGGCCGCCAGAATGTGCTGCTAAAAGCGATGGCTCAAGGCGACCTCGCCTGGGACGTGGAAGAAGCCGAGTTGAAAGAGGGCGGCAAAAAAGCGCTCGATAAACTGGTCAACACCATCAATAAAGGCACACGTCGCGACAAACGACCCACCAAAGTCGGCTCGATCATCATTACCGGCTATTCCGACCGCGTCGAACTGGAAAACGGCGAAGTGAATCTGGACGTGGAACGCGCCCAGGCCGTGCGGGATTACCTGGTCTCGAAGGGACTCAACGAGAAACAGATGTTCTGGGAAGGCAAGGACGCCAAAGATCCGATGGCAGTGACCAAGTTCTGCGGGGACTAAAAAAAATACCATCAATAATAAAAACTCACCCCGCTGCGGCGGGGTGTTTTTTTGCCTGCTGCCACCCGGCATCAGCCCGGCAACGGCACCCCTTCCTGCTCGCAGGAATTCGCCACGTCGCTGACCGTCACCCGGCGCATGTCGCGCACCCAGCGCAGGTCGTCATAATCGGTGCCGCGATGCATGGTGCAACGGTTGTCCCACATCACCAGTTCCTGCGGCCGCCAGCGGTGGCTATAGACAAACTGGCGCTGCGTGACATGCGCGATCATTTCGTCAATCAACGCCCGGCCTTCAGTATCGGGCATGCCCCAGATACGGCCCGCGTGCGACGCCACGTACAGCGACTTGCGGCCGTTCTGCGGAATGGTACGCACCAATACCTGCGGCACCGGCGGCAATCGCTTTTGTTCTTCTTCGGTGAAATCCTTGAAACCACTGCGCCGGCGTGAAGTCGCAATCCAGTGCTCGACCACCAGTCCCTGCAGTTTCTTGCGCGTCGTCTCCGGCAGGGCATCATAGGCGGCACGCTGATCGGCAAATTCCGTGCGTCCGCCGATGGGAGATACGGTGTCCGCATACAGCAGCGAACAAACGCTGGGCAGACGCTTGAAAGAGCTGTCGGTATGCCAGAGCTTGTTGCCTGCCTTGTACATGCGCTGGCGACTGGTTTCACCCCAGATCTTGCCGTCTGCAGCCAGGTTGGAAATGTCGGCAAACGCGCCGTTAAAACGCGAAGGCGTGGCTTTCGGATCCAGCGTGCGATCCCGCTCGATCGGGCCGAAGTGCTCGGCAAACGCCAGCTGCTGATCCTGGGTCAGTTGCTGCTGCGGAAAAACCAGCACAGCGTATTTCCAGAAAGCATCTTTGATTCCCGCCAGATCTTCCGCGGCCAGCGGTTTCGACAAATCGACATCACCGATTTCGGCGGCGAAGTCCGGCGTAACGGGACTCACGGTAATGCTCATGTGCTGCTCCTTCCTGATTCCAGGCTGCGTCGACCGGGAATTATCATGCCAATGCCCGCAGGATGCGATAGCACACATTGCGAACTCACGCGCCAGGCTGTGGCCGGTGCGGTACGCCCCCGAATCTGTCCCCGATTCAGTCCCTGATCAGTTCCAGCAACGCCGCACCATAACGTTCGAGTTTCTTGGCGCCTATACCGCTGATGGTCCCCAGCGCGTCCATATCCCTCGGGTGAACGGCGGCAATTTCCGCCAGGGTCCGGTCGTGAAGAATGACAAAGGCCGGCACCGCCTGCACTCGCGCCTGCTCCAGGCGCCAGGTTTTTAGCTGCTCAAGCAATCCGGCGTCCGCTGCAGGCAGTTGCGCCGCAGTACTGCGTTTTTTCGACATCTTCGCTTTGCGCGGCAACACGCTGCGCATATTTACGCATTGCTCCCCCTTCAACACCGGCCGGCTGGCTTCGGTCAGGCGCAGCGCGCCATAGGCTTCGTGATCGGGCCGGAGGTAGCCGAGCGCTGCCAGTTGGCGGAACACGTTGCGCCAGTTCGCTTCATCCAGATCAGCACCGATGCCGAACACATTAAGCCGGTCGTGATCCCACTGCTTGATGCGGTCTGTAGCGCGACCGCGCAGTACGTCGATCAGGTGCATTGCGCCGAAGCGCTGGCCGGTGCGATAAACACAGGACAACGCCTTGCGCGAGGCGTCAGTCGCATCCCAGGTCTGCGGCGGCTCGCTGCAGGTATCGCAATTCCCGCAGGGTGCGCTGGGCTCTCCGAAATAATCGAGCAGGCGTACCCGGCGACAGTCGGCGGTTTCACACAAGCCGAGCAGCGCGTCGAGTTTGGCCACGGACACGCGGCGGTAATCCTCGCTGCCTTCAGACTGATCAATCATGCGCCGCTGCTGCACCACGTCGCCCAGGCCATAACTCATCCACGCATCTGCCGGCATGCCATCGCGGCCGGCGCGGCCGGTCTCCTGGTAATAACCTTCGATGCTTTTTGGCAGGTCCAGATGGGCCACAAAACGCACATCGGGTTTATCGATGCCCATGCCGAATGCAATGGTGGCGATTACCACTATGCCGTCTTCGCGCTGGAACCGGTTCTGGTTTTCCGCACGGGAGGCAGTGTCCATGCCGGCATGGTACGGCAGCGCCCGCACGCCATGGGACACCAGCCAGGCCGCAGTTTCATCCACTTTCCTGCGCGACAGGCAATAGACTATGCCGGCATCACCGTCGTGCTCCTCGCGGATGAAACGCAGCAGTTGCGTGCGTGCGTCCTGTTTGTCGACGATGGTGTAGCGGATGTTGGGCCGGTCAAAACTGGAAATGAACACACGCGCATCGTCCAGTGCCAGACGGCGGATGATTTCGGCACGGGTCTGCGCATCGGCAGTGGCCGTCAGCGCGATGCGCGGCACTTCCGGAAACCGTTCATGCAATAGCGACAGCTGCAGGTATTCCGGACGAAAATCATGCCCCCATTGCGACACGCAATGGGCTTCATCGATGGCAAACAGCGCGAGTTCTGATGCCGCGAGACATTCCAGCATGCGCGGCATCACCAGCCGCTCGGGCGCCACATAGAGCAGATCGAGTTCGCCGCCGCGCAGTGCCTTCTCGCAGGCGTTGACGGCACGGCCGTCGAGCGTCGAATTGAGGAAAGCTGCACGCACGCCCAGTTGTTTCAGTGCCGCGACCTGGTCCTGCATCAATGCAATCAGCGGCGACACCACCAGCGCGGTGCCCGCACGCAGCAGCGCCGGCAACTGGTAACACAGTGATTTGCCGCCGCCGGTGGGCATCAGCACCAATGCATCGCCGCCGCCGGCAACATGCTCAACAATGTCCTGCTGCGCGCCACGGAAGGCCGGGTGGCCAAAGACTTCGCCCAGCAGTTGCAATGGGCGCGGATTGGCAGCGTTCATCGTTACGCCGCCTCGGAGAAATACAAAATATTATTAATAATCAATTACTTATAATGGCGCACTGCCAGCTGTCGCAATCACTGCTGGCGAGGACGCCCCGCCAGCTTCAGCAGTTCCTGATGCAATCCCTCGGCTATGCTCAAGCCATCAGCCTGCGCACGAGCAGTCGCCAGCTGACGCCGCGCACCGGGCAACCGTACGTCGGCGTCGGCAAGCATGGCGCTGATCATGTCTTCGATGCGCGAATAATAAGCGTCCGCACCCGCCAGTGCCTGCGGATTGATGGCGAGGATGGCATGGCCGATGCGCGGCTTGTTACCGGGCTCGAAATAGGAGTCATTTTCGCAACTCAAGGCCGCACCGGTCAGCGCCACGCATAACGCTTCCACCATCAGCGCCAACGCCGTGCCTTTGACGCCGCCGATCGCCGTCAGGCTGCCGGTTAATGCCGCCTGTGCGTCGGTAGTCGGATTGCCATCCTTGTCCACGGCCCAGCCCAGGGGAATCGGCTTGCCTTCTTTCGCCATCAGCATGATCTTGCCGCGGGTCACTTCAGTCAGCGACAAGTCGATGACGATGGGCGCCGCCGCCTTGCGCGGAAAAATCGCGGCGATCGGATTGGTACCGAAAAAAGCCTTCTTTCCGCCCCAGGCGTTGATCGCCGAAGGTGAATTGGTGAATGCCAGTCCGACCAGTCCGGCTTCTGCAATCGGCGCAAGATGGTAACCCGCCGCGCCGAAGTGATGACTGTTGGTCACACCGGCGTAAGCAATGCCGTAACGTAATGCGCGCTTGATCGCTTCCTTGACCGCCATTGCCGCCGCCGGAAACGCCAGTCCGCCACCCGCGTCAATCAGGCAGGTGGCGCCGTTCTTGCGCACCACCTTGGGTTTGGCCTTGCCGTCAGCGCGCCCTTCGCGCAAATGCTGCGCATACAGCGCCACGCGTGACAGGCCGTGGCCCGACAGACCTTCGGCTTCGGCCACCACCAGTGCCTGCGCGGTCGCCGTTGCCATCGCCTTGGACGCTCCCGCCCGTTTCAGTGCACGCGTGGCAAGTTCGGTAAGTGCTGCAGTCGCGAGAGTTGGCATCGATTTAAACCTCAGTCCAGGCGTGTATTGGAGGCTTTGGCCACCTCAGCCCATTTCACTGTTTCTTCCTTGACGAATGCCACAAATTCGGCAGTTGTGTTCCCGCCCGGCTCCGCGCCGCTTTCAACAATCCGCTTCGAAACCTCTGCAGACTTCACGGCGGCAACCCACGACTTATAGAGTATTTCAATCACCGGGGCCGGTGTTTTGCTGGGCGCAAAAAGACCATTCCACTGCACGGCCAAATGTCCGGGAACACCGGCCTCGATCATGGTCGGGATCTCCGGTGCCAAAGCCGAACGCTTGGGACCCGCAACGCCGAGACCGCGCAGTTTGCCGGTCTTGAAATGACGTACCGCAACAGGCAAAACAATAAATCCGGCCTGCGCCTCACCGGTCAGCACCGCGACAGTCTGTGGCGCCGCGCCTTTGTAGGGCAGGTGGGTCATGCGTATGCCGGTCTTGAGCCGCAACAGCTCCATGGCCAGCTGCCCCATGGTCCCCGATCCGGATGACGCGTAATCCAGCGCATTCGGCTTCGACTTTGCGAGCGCAACGAATTGCTTGACCGTTTTAACCGGCAATGACGGATGAACGACCAGGGAAAAGGGATACTGCGACGCCATCGATATGGCAGTCAGATCCTGGGTAGGACTGTAGGTCAATTTACTGTAAACCGCCGGGCTGATCGCCAGGGAAGAGTTGCCGAACAATACCGTGTAGCCATCCGCGGGAGCCTTGGCAACGATGTCCGCAGCGATGTTGCCACTGGCACCCGCGCGGTTATCAACAATGGCCCGCTGCCCCAGGTCGGCAACAAATTTCTGCGCGATAATTCTGGCGATGGTGTCACTGCCGCCACCCGGCGGAAACGCCACGATCATGCGCACAGCTCGCGTCGGATAATCCTGTGCCATCACTTCTGCGTTCAACACCAGCAGCCCGCAGGTCGCCAGCAATACAGCCATCCCTGTGTTCCTGCAACGGTCGATTTTCATGTTTTCTCCTCTGTTATTTTTTTATGACACGAATCGTCGAGTGTCCTCTGAACAACAGGCAAAATCAACCGTGACCTGGAAGGTCACGCCTTCAACAACGACTGCCCTGGTTTGACGCGAGTGAACTGAACAGGTTTGGTAGCCACGGCGAACTTGCCATCGCTTAATGTGACGCAGGTAAAATTCGAATTCTCGAGATCACGCACCTCGGGAAAATCCTCACGGAAATGCGCGCCCCGCGAATCCTCACGGGCCATTGCGGCAAAACGGATGGACTGCGACACCAGCAGCAGGTTCTTCAGGTTCATCCAGTCGTGCCAGGTCAGGTTGAAGGCCAGCGTGGATGCATCCACGCCCGTCTGATTCAGGCGCGCATCCAGTTCGTCAAGCAGACCTGCCGAACGGTTCAACGAAGCCGCATCACGGATGATGCCGACATCGTCCCACATCACGTTATAAAGTTCTTCGCGTATGGCGTTGATGTCGCCGCCGCGGCGTGCCAGCGGTGCACGGCAGCGCGCCACTGCGACATCAATCGCCTCCTGGTCCGGCGCACGGAACTCACCATTGGCCTTGACCCAGCCGGGCATCACGTCACCGGCAATGCCGCCGAACACCGTGGAATTGGCTACGCCATTGCCACCGAGACGATTGGCGCCATGCACCCCGCCCGAATCCTCGCCGGCGACAAACAGGCCGGGTAAATCCGTGCTGCAGTCGGTCTTGAACACCACCCCCCCCATCATGTAATGCGCGGTGGGCACCACATCGACGCGGCCGCTGACCAGGTCGAAGCCGCAATCAGCGCAGCGCTCGACCATGCCCTTGAACTCCTTGCGCACCATCACCGGATCAAGATGGTTCATGGTGATGTACAGTCCGCCGTGCTTGTTGACGCGACCTGCGCGCATTTCCTCGTACATGCCACGGCTGACAATGTCGCGTGTCGCCCGTTCGTTGCGCGGATCGTAGTTATGCATGAAGCGGTCACCGGCACCATTGAGCAAATGTCCGCCGACCCCGCGCAGACCCTCCTCGATGATGGTGCCGGTGATGCGAGTATCGGATCCTGCAATCAGCCCAGTGGGATGGAACTGCACCATCTCCATATCGCGTAACACCAGCCCGCTGCGCAGCGCCATCGCCATGCCATCGCAACTCTTGTCACCGCTGGGCGTGTGGTACTTGTACATGGTCGGACCGCCGCCGGTGCCCAGCAGCACGGCCTGCGCCTGCATGAACACGAACTCGCCGGTACGCATGTCGATCATCACGACACCCGAAATTGCGTCGCCAGTTTTACTCTTGATGAATTCGACGGCGCGATGTTCTTCGAGCCGGTGGATGCCGCGCGCCCACACCTGTTCGGCAAGGCGGTTCATGATTTCAATGCCGGTCAGGTCGCCTTTGTGCACGGTGCGGTCGAAGGTCTGCCCCGCGAAGGCTTTCTGATGGATAGTGCCATCGGGATTGCGGTCAAAGAAACAGCCGAGTTCGTTCTCGAGTTCATGAATACGCTCGACCGCGGTTTCGACCAGTGTCCAGGCGAGATCCTGATCGGGCAGCCATTTGCCGCCTTCAATGGTATCCATGAAATGACGCTCTACGGAATCGCCCTTCGCCAGCGCGACGTTGTAGCCGCCCTGGACCATGCGCGTGCAGCCGCTTTTGCCGAGCAGCCCCTTGACCGCAACGGTGATGGACAGTTCGGGGTTATGTTGATGGGCGTGCAGCGCGGCAAACAGGCCGGCACCGCCTGATCCGAGAATCAGGATGTCGGTTTTGATGGTTTTCATAAGATCAAAAGCCTGGCCACAGAGGACACAGAGAACAGCAAAAAACCAGGGGTCGGGTTTTCTCTGTGAACTCTGTGTACCCCTCAAGGGGGTATTATGAAGAATCCTCTATGGCTAAAAGGGTTTAACGGTTTAGGGTTTCACGCCGAGCGCGGCGAGCACGCCGGCGCGCTTGTCTTTGGCGGATGCGTTGACCGCGGTGTAGAGACTGCCGCCGTGGGCATCCATCGCCACCAGCAGCGGGCCGAATCCCTTGATGCGGAATTTCCACAGTGACTCGGGGTTGAGATCGTCAAGATCCACTTCCTCGATCTGTTCGATCCAGGTCGTCTCCAGCGCGGCGGTGCCGCCGATGATCGCCAGATAAACACCGCCCAGATCGCTGAACGCTTTCGCAGAGGCCGCCAACAGCCCGCCCTTGCCAATGACGATGCGCACGCCGTACTGTTCCATCAGCGGCCGCGTGAAACGTTCCATGCGCGAGCTGGTCGTCGTGCCGATGCAGATCGGCGCATAACCGGACGGATGCTCTTTGGTCTCGCCCACCCATTTGACGTTGGGCGCAGTATGAATGACGGCATGGCCCTTGAGATCGAAGCGCGTCTTGCGCCCATGGTCGAACATGTGAATTTGCGTGGCATCGCGGATGCCGTACAGCGTCTGCTGCAGAGTCACCGTGTCATTGATGCGCAGCTTGCGTACCTGCTCTTCGCTGACCGGCATGTTGAGTTCGTAGTGCGCCATATCAGTACCCGTAACCCACGCCCTTGGGCGTGAACGTCGCGCGCGCGCGCCGCGCTGAGTGGCACTGCATGTTGACTGCGACGGGGTTCATCGTGATGTGGGTGGCAGCGGTTTCCACATGCACTGCAAAAGCCGTGGAGTCACCGCCCAGGCCCTGGGCGCCGACGCCCAGCTGGTTGACCACCTTGCTCAGTTCCGCCTCCAGCTTTGCCCCCTCCGGATCCTCGCACTGGCTGCCCAGCGGCCGCGTCGCCGCGACTTTCGACAAATGCACGCACAGGTCGGCCGTGCCGCCGACGCCGACGCCGACGATCACCGGCGGACAACTTTTGCCGCCGGCTTCGAGCACGCAATCAATGACAAAAGTCTTGATGGCATCTATGCCCTCGGCGGGAATCGCCATTTTCAGCCAGGAGTTGTTTTCCGAACCCGAACCTTTAGGGATCATTTCGATGGCCAGCGTATCGGCGTCCGGCACAAAGTCGATGTTGATCACCGGTACCTGCCGCCCGCAGGAAGTGTGCTCGTTTTTGCGGGTGGTCGGATGCACCACTGAAGAACGCAGCGGATGTTCCTTGGTGGCGCGCTCGCAGCCCTTGATGATCGCCTGCTTCAGCGCGTAACCGTCCACAGCCACGTTGGTGCCGATAGTGACGTTGTAGATCGGGATGCCGGTGTCCTGGCACAGCAGGTTGTTGGTGTCCTCCGCCACGGTAATGTTGCGGATCATGGTGCCGAGGATCGCCTTGCCGGTGGCATCCGATTCACGGCTGTCCAGTTGCTTGAAGCCCTCCTTGATGTCGGGCGGCAGCATTTTCAGCGCGCGGATGTAGAGCTCCTTGCACGCCTCTTCAACCTGTTTCGGATCGACTTTCACAAAATCACCTTCTTTCCATTAAAAGCTGCCGTGCCGGCTGCAGCGCGTGGCGCCTCGCCGGCACGGCGACACAACGTCAGTTCACCTGCAGCTTGCGCTCCTTGATGATTTTGACCCAGCGACTGCCTTCCTCCTTGATCGCCTTTGCGAACTCATCTGGCGTATTACCCACGGGGACCATACCCAGGTCTTCAAAGCGTTTGGTGATCGTGGCGTCTTTCAATGCAGCAACCGTGTCCTGGTGAATCTTGGCGATCACCGCCTTGGGCGTTCCGGTCGGCACCATGAAGCCGAACCAGCCGAGGTTTTCGAATCCAGGCAGCGTTTCGGCGACGGCAGGTACATCCGGCAACTGCTTCGAGCGTTCCTTGCTGGTCACTGCCAGTGCCCGCAGTTTGCCCGACCGCACAAAGTTGATGGCCGCTGAAAGATTGGGTGTCACAAACTGGATTTGTCCACCAAGCAGGTCAGCAATCGCCGGTGCTTCGCCCTTGTAGGGGATATGCACCACATTGATGCCCGCCGAGAATATGAAATTCTCCCCGGCAAGATGCGTCTGCGTCCCGATGCCGGCTGAGCCGAAGGTCACGGCCTGCGGTTTCGCCTTGGCCATGTCGATCAGATCCTTGACCGTCTTCGCGGCAAAACTCGGATTGACGGCTATCGCCTGCGGGCCGCTGGCCACATTGGTCACCGCGACGAGATCCGTCTCTGCGTTGTAAGGCAGTTTCTTGTACATGTGCGGATTGGCCGTGACTATGGAGCCGGAAGTCATGAACACCGTGTAGCCATCGGCCGGCGATTTTGCCGCGAGATCAGCACCGATGTTACCGCCCGCTCCCGCACGATTGTCGATCACCAGTGTCTGACCCCATATATCGGTCAGTTTCTGCGCCACAACACGCGTAACGATGTCGGTCGCCCCGCCGGCCGAAAACGGCACGATGATGCGCACCGACTTCGTCGGAAAGCCCTGAGCTGCAACTGCGTTTGATACCAGCAATGCCCCTGCCATCAAAATCCATGTTGCCTGACGCATTATTCCCTCCCGGTGATTAAACGGCCTGCACATTATTAACCGATTCAAGATACTCCACTTTGAGGCCAGCAATACTATGCCCCGTTACAAACCCAGCGCATCGGCCGCCAGCTTGCGCAGTTCCCTGGTCATTTTCTCCCGCACCTCCCGGTAAGCCGACTTTTTGGCCACATTGACCAGTTCATACGGATCACGTTCCAGGTCATACAGTTCATCCAGTTCGCCGTTGCGGGCGCGATTGACCCAATGAATATATTTGTAGCGGTCGGTGCGCACCGCCTTGTAGGTCATGTTGACCAACCAGGGGTAGGCATTCTCGGCCCAGTATTCGACGAACAGGGATTTACGCCAGCCATCCGCGCGCTTACCTTTGAGCAGCGGCAGAAGAGAGCGGCCCTGTACATGTTTGCCCGCCTTGCCGCCGGCGATCTCGATCAGTGTCGGTGCCAGATCCTGCAGGATCACCAGGTCGCGGTTGCGTGATCCGGCCTTGATCATTTTCGGATACCGGACGGTCAGCGGCGAACGGATGCCTTCCTCGTAGGCAAAGCGCCGTTCCGGGCCAATGCCGTGCTCACCAAAGAAATAACCGTTGTCGCCGAGGAACAGGATCACCGTGTTGTCGAGTTCGCCGGTGTCCTCCAGCGCCTTGAAGATCATGCCCACACCTTCGTCGACCGCCGCCATCATCGCCGCGCGCAGGCGGATTTCCTCCTGCTTGCCGGAATGGATGGCGTCATGCATGACTTTGGATGCCGGCGTCTTGCGCAAGGCAACGGCTTCGGCCCACGCCGGTTTGTGTTTGAGAAATTCCGCGGGCTTCTGCATGTTCGGTTTTTTCGGAAACACGCAGCCCTTGTAGAGATTCTCATGGCGCTTCGCCGGCCGGTAGCCATCCATGCGGAAGGAGCCGTCGGCTCCCTGTTCAGCATCCGGATGCACGGCCTTGTGTGCAAACCACAGCGCCCAGGGTTTCTTGCCTTTGCTATTACCCTTGCTTTTACCTTTGCGTTTGATCCAGTCCGCCGCCATGGTATTCATGATGTCGGTGACGTAACCCTTGTGCTGCACGTACTTGCCGTTTTCATTCAGCCTGGGGTTATAGAGACTGCCGTGCCCGTCATAGGCGACCCAGAAGTCATAGCCCGGACGGGGCTTGCCGTCGTTGCCCATGTGCCACTTGCCGATGTGCGCGGTCTCGTAGCCGAGCTGCTGCAGTTCCAGGTGGTAGTTCGGCAGGCGATGGCTCGCCAGGTCACGGGCGACGTTGTCGATGATGCCGTGGCGGCTGGCGTATTGACCGGTGAGTATCGACGCGCGGTTGGGCGAGCAGATCGGCGTGGTGTGAAAAGCGCGTTCGAACAACGCACCTTCATGCGCGATACGGTCGATGTGCGGCGTCTTCATGTAGGGATGGCCGCCGGCGCCGAATTCGTCAAAACGCAGGTCGTCAACCAGGATGACCAGCAGATTGGGTTTGCCTTTTTTTGCCTGCTTTTTCATCGCTCCTCCAAGCGGTTTGTTTTGCTCAAACCAGATTCAGCATGAACGCCAGTCCGGCCACCAGCGACACCCCTGCGGCTGCCGCCAGCAGCGTTTTCTGCCATTCACGCCAATCCAGGAATTCCAGTGCCAGCAGGCGCAGTCCGCCGGCCATGTGTGCCGCCAGCAGCAGCACCAGCCCGGTTTCGGCAAATTTTACCAGCGGCTGTTCGGTCCAGCGCAGAAAGCCGTCGAGCGCGGCCGCACCCTGCAGTGCCTGACCCAGCGCCCAGAAATGCAGCGGCAGGAACAGTGCCAGCAGCACGCCCGAGCCACGATGCACGATGAATGCCCAGTACGCCGGATGATTGCGCGCGCGAAAATCATTTTTCATGCGCCGCCCCCGAACACGCCGATCACTGCGCGCATGCCCCACAGCAGCAGGCCCAGTCCGATGACTGCGGTCAGCACATCAAGCCCACGACCACGCCAGTCCAGGGTTTCGCTGAGTATGGTGCGCAGCCCTATGGGTGCATGCACCGCAACGGCAATAACAAACAGGGCGTAAAACGCGAACCAGGCGGCGCTGCCCTGCGTCCGTCCGAGAATTTCCGCGGCACTCAGGCCGCTGCGCACGGCATAAATCATGGTCACCAGATGCACCAGCACGCACAGTGCCAGCACCATCGCGCTGATGCGCTGCGCGCCCCACAGCAAAACCTGGCTGCGTGGGCTCATGCCGCGCCATCCTCACCGGGGAAATAATATAAGTTGTTGATTATAAACATATTTATATCTCTCCGCTGAGGGTCGCCGCAAGCACTGCACGCTTCAGCCCGGCGATGCCTGCGGTTGGCGACAGCCCTTTTGGGCAACGCTCCGTACAACTGATATGGGTGTGGCAGGCGTGGCAGCCGGCGTCGCCCGCCACCGCGGCCAGCCGTTCGGCGCGTGCGGTATCACGCACATCATTGACCAGTGTCCACGCCCGGTTGAGTGCCGCGGGTCCGAGGTAATCCTTGTTCCAGGTCACGACATCGCAGGCGCTGTAACAGACGCCGCAGCCTATGCACTCGATGCCGGCATCCACGCGTTTGCGCTCCTTCGATTCCGGAGACACCGCGGCAAAACCATCCTTGCGCGTCTTGCTGCCGATGAAGCGGCCGCGGGCCTTCGCCCATTTGTCGAAAAACTCGCTCATGTCGGTGACCAGGTCCTTGACCACCGGCAGGTTGCGCAGGGGTGCTATTTCCAGCGTGTTGTCTGCCGCCACTTTCGAGACATGGGTGCGGCAGGTCCAGCGCGACTGGCCGTTGACGGTCATCGCACACGAACCGCAGACGCCGACGCGGCAGGCAAAACGATAGGCCAGCGTCGGATCGCATTTGCGCTGCACATACGTCACCACGTCGAGCACGGTCTGGCTTTCCTGGCGCGGCACTGAAAATTCCTGATAGCTGCCCTCTTCACCGCCACGCCAGATTTTGACCTGCAGGTTTTCCATAACTGATTCCTAGTGAGCCGCTGCAGTCGCGCCGGTGGTTACCGTTGGTGCCGCCAGCCGCTGGATCATCACATTGATGCAGGCGGGTTTGCCGCTGGCGATCGCACGCTGCAGCGCGGGTCGCAGTTCAGAAACACGCGTCACCAGTTCACCATGCCCGCCCAGTGCCGCCACCGCCAGATCATAACGCGTACCCAGCAATTCACAGCCGTGGGCGCGATCCTTGCCGTAGGTCCGCAACTGGATCTGGTGCTCGGCGTTCCAGCAGGCGTCGTTGCCGACGACCACGATCACCGGCAGTCCGGCACGCACTGCCGTATCGAACTCCATCAGGTGAAAACCAAAAGCACCGTCGCCCATCATCGCGATCACCGGCGCCTTCGGTCGCGCCATGCGCGCCGCCAATGCAAAAGGCACGGCACTGCCGATGGAACCACCGGGACCGTTGATGATGCGCGCCGGCGCGCTCACACAAGCTTGTGCCCACTGCCCGATTTCACCGCCATCGGCCACAAAAACGGCTTCAGGTGACGCATCAAGAACCTCCTGCACCGCGCGGCCCATTTCGACCGGATGCACCGCACCGTCACCGCTGGCAATGTCTTTCCAGGCCGCAGGGCGGAATGCCACCGCAGCGGCAACCTCCTGCACCCACGCACCACCCGCTTTGTGCTGCGCCGCCTTGATCAATGCACGCACCGTTGCCACGGCATCCGCCTGCGCCGACAGCACCACGCGTTTTTCACCCAGATTGCCGAGCGCACGTTGCAACGCGTCGTTTTCGGGATCAATGACTGCGAAACGGCAGTCCGCGGCAAAAGCCGGTGACTTGCCGAAGCGCAGCGTGAAATCCGGTTGCTTGCCGATCAGCACCACCAGGTCGGCTTTGGCCAGCACACCTGCCACTGCACCGAGGGCGGGATCATTGATGCCGCGCGGGCTTTCCATGCACAACGCCGGAACGCCGGTGGCATCAGCCAGTTGTTGCACCAGAGCAGCAACCGGCGCATGGGCCAGCGTCGGACCCAGCAATATCAGCGGTCGTGCCGCCGATTTCAACAATGACTGCAGGGCCTGCAGGTTTTTCTGGCCGCACTCGGTGACTGCCGGCGCGAAGTCCGCTGCTTTGGCGATGGCGCGCTCACCGTCTGCAACTTTGTTTTCCAGCACGTCAAAAGGCAGGCTCAGATGTACCGGCCCCGGCCGTCCGGAGTGCGCGATGCGGCAGGCTTTGACAATATCCGCGCCCAGCGATTCAGCACTCGATGCAGTCCACGAAGCCTTCACCGCGGGTGCTGCCATATCGGCCTGGCGCATTTCCTGGAACGAGCCGTGCCCCAGCTCATTCAGCGGAGCATGCCCGGACAGCAACACCATAGGGGATTCGGATGCGAGCGCCGTATACAACGCGCCGACGCCATTGGCATGCCCTGGACCGCCAGTCAGCAGGGCGATCCCGACTTCACCGGTCAGCCGTGCCCAGGCATCCGCCATATGCACGGCAGCGCCTTCATAACGCACATGGGTGATGGCCAGCTCAGCTTCGATTGCCGCGTCATAGACCGGCATGATGTGATTGCCGGACAACGAAAATATCCGGCGCATGCCGGCCTGGGCCAGCGAGCGCGCGAGGATGTCGGCACCGCGGAGTGTAGTCATGGGCAGGCGCTTTTAATTCAGGACATCAGAAATCAAAACACCTGCAGGCGGCCGCTGCACAATATCGCGCAGCAGCCGCACCGCAGGCCCTACAAGCTGCGGGATTACGCGCTCTCGTACAGGCGCGTCAGCACGAACTCGCGATGACCCAGGGCTTCGGCAGCCGTCAGCCGGCCGTTGCAGGTCCGCAGCATGACGTCGATCAGTTCGTCGCCGGTCTGATCCAGGTTTTTCTCCCGTTGCAGCAGGCCGGAGCAGTCGTAATCGACATGTTCGCTCATGGTGCGCACGGTGCGCGGATTCGCCGTGAGTTTAAGCACGGGGATGATCGGGTTGCCGATGACATTGCCCTGCCCGGTCGGGAACAGATGGACCACATAACCGGATGCCGCGCACAGGGTCACCATTTCCGCCGCAGCCGAAGACGAATCCATGAACCACAGGCCCGGCTTGGTGGGTTCCTCGGCCTTGTCGAGCACGCCGATCACTTTGCACTTCTTGCCGATTTTCGCGATGTTGCCCAGCGCTTTTTCCTCGATCGTGGTCAGGCCGCCAGCAATGTTGCCCTTGGTCGGCTGCGAATCGGACAGGTCACTGGTCTTGTGTTTCTCGACAATTTCCTGGTACCGGTCAAACATTTTCATGAACTGCGCGCGCACTTCAGGTGTTGCGCAGCGGTCGGCCACGATGTTCTCGCCGCCGGTGATTTCGGTGGTTTCACCGAAACACATGGTCACGCCCAGCGGCTCGAGTTTGTCAAAGGCGCTGCCGACGGTCGGGTTGGAACCGCAACCGGAAGTGGTGTCGGATTCACCGCACTTGGTCGATACCCACAGGTCGCTGATCGGACATTCGGTACGTTGCAGCTCCGACGCCCATTGCACGTATTCCTTGGCCACCTTGGATGCACGCATGATGGTGCCATGGTCGCCGTTCAGCTCGATGCCGAAGCCGGTAACCGGCTTGCCGGTCTTGGCAATGCCGTCGACCACCTTTTTCGCCCAGCCCTCTTCGATGCAGATCACCACCACGGCGGCGACGTTGGGATTGGCGCCCGCGCCGATGATGGTGCGGAAATGCAGATCAAGATCGGCGCCGAACTGCAGGCGGCCGTAGGGATGGGGAATCGCGATCGCGCCCTTGACGTTGTTGGCTACGGCTTCAGCCGCGGCATTCGACAGATCGTCCACCGGCAGGATCAGGACGTGGTTGCGAACGCCGACGCGGCCGTTTTCGCGGCGGTAGCCCATGAATGTGGTTTTACTGTTGATCATTTTCAAATCTCCAAGAATTTTTTCAGTCCAGCGAGCGCATGACTTACCAGCCGCCTGTTACCAGCGTTTGGTCTTGATGTTGTGCACATGCGCGTGCTCGCCAAGCTTGATGTCAGCAACGGCCTTGCCGATGTCGAAACCGTATTTGATGATGGTGTCGCCCTTTTTGATCTCGCGCAGCGCCGCCTTGTGGCCGATGGGGATGTCGTTGATGGCCTTGACCTTGATCGTGGAATCGTCTTCCATTACCCAGCCGACCATTTCCTGCCCGGCCTTGATGCCTTCGATGACAGCCACGCCAACCGTGTCCTTTTTGTCGTGTACCAATATATGAATCATGGAGCCTCCTGAATGAACGCCGTAGCAGAAAAAAACCAGTAGAAAAAGTGCGGGAAACCATGGTGCAGGGCCGGTCATGCTAACCTCGGCCGTTCCGGCAAGTCAACTAGATGACCTATATGAATTGCCTGCTGGCGTGCTAGACTGCGGCGCACTGCCAATGGGCGCCTGCCCCCCTCCGCCATGAACGATACGCCCACCACCAACACCCTGTCCGCCGCGCCCCTCTACCGCGAAGTGCAATTGCGCATCACGCGCGCGCTGGCTGCCGGTGACTGGAAGCCGGGCGAGGCCATACCCAGTGAATCCCGGCTGGCCCGCGAATTTAATGTTTCCATCGGCACCATCCGCCGCGCCATCGACGAACTGGTGGCCGGACGCATACTCGTGCGCCAGCAGGGGCGCGGCACGTTTGTGGCAACCCACACCGAAGACCGCACGCTGTTTTATTTTTTCCACGTCGTCAGCAAGAATGGCGGCAGCGAATTTCCGGCCTCGGAACTGCTTGCTTTTCGCAAGGAACGCGCCGACGCGAATGACGAAGCGCAACTGGGCATCTTGCGTGGCAGCCGCGTGGCCCGGGTGCGCAATCTGCTGAAACTTGCGGACAAGCCGGTGGTGCTCGACGACATCACGGTGTCGACGGAGCGTTTCACACGCATAGACGAGGCCACTTTCCGCAAGCGTGACGGCACGATTTACGGCCTCTACCAGGCGCGTTACGGCGTCAATGTGGTGCGCATCAGCGAACGCTTGTCAGCGGCGCATCCGCCTGCCGACATCGCCGCAATACTCGGCATGCGCGCCGATCAACCGGCGCTGCAAATCCGGCGCATTGCGTACACCTATAACGATTCACCGGTGGAATACCGGCAGAGCTGGATCAACACCGCAGACCACGAATATCTCAGCGACCTGTGGAAAACAGCGGCACGCTGATTGCCGCTGTCAGAACCCGAGTTCGCGCCGGGCGGCAGCAATCTGCGCCGGATCCCGGGCATTTTTCAGCAGCCACTCGAACTGCACACGCGCATCTTCACGCAGGCCGGCACGCGCCAGGCTGAGCCCTGCCTGCAGGCGCGCTTCTGCAGCCGCAGCGTCCGGGCCTGAAGCGCGCACCGCCGCGCGCAGATAATAATCGGCGGCCAGCAGCGGCTGGTTGGCTTCATGCAGGCGCGCAAGAGCTGACAGCACAAAGCGCGCCTGCGCGGCATCGACCTGCGGCAGCACGCGCTCGAACAGCGCCTGTGCCCCTTCCGTCAATCCGTGATCGGCATATTGCTGTGCCAGCGCCATCCATTCCGGCAGTTGCGCCGAAGCTATTGCAGACCGGCCGCCCGCCAGTTCCCGCGCAAGATCCGCAGCCGCGCTGGTATGGCCTGCGCGCAACGCCAGCGCAGCCAGCCGCAGATCCCATACCCCGACCATCCCGTCCGGCGCCGGCAGGCCCTGCCAGTACAACCATGCACGCCCGGATTCAGCAACGGTCTCAGCCAGCGTGCCCAGCACGTAACGAGTGGATGCCGTCAGTTCAGCCACATCGGCCGGCCAGACCGCATATATCCGCAATGCTGTACGCGCCAACTTGGCAACGGCAAAACTCTCGGCAAGTTGGGTCTGCGCACGCTGGCGCTCCGGTGCAGCACGTGCATGCCGGGCGAGATAGGCAAAATAGGCGCGGGCAATCACCGGCTTCTCAACACGCTGCCGCGTCGCAAATTCCAGCCAGTTCAGGTCGTCGCCGGCAAGCAGTTGATGGGAGTTGGCGGCTGCGCGCGCGTATTCGACATAGGCCTCCCACAGTTTGCGGGCATCGGCAGCGGCCCCGTCCTTCACGTTGAGCAACTGCTCCAGCGCTTCGATGCGCAACGCCGCGTCCGGCACCCGGTCGGCCGCTTCCAGCAATACCCGCCACCATTGCGGATCCTCGCTGCGGGCGAGGCCTGCGCGTACCTGGGTCACAACCTCCCGCGCGGAAATCAAACCCGTGTGCAACCGCAGCCGCAGCTTCGCCGTGCCCCGTTCTTCCAGCAATCCCAGCCAGGTCACAGCCTCTTTGGCCTGACCGATATCCAGCAAATCATGTACAAACGCTATCGCCGTCGCACCATCCAGTGGCCGGTAGTCCTGCTGGAAACGCAGCATGCTGCGGTAGGCGTCATCGGCACCCGCATCACGCCCGTCGCGCACATAACTGCGGATGACCAGCCGCCGCAGTGCGCGTATCTGCGCGTTTTCAGCGCCAGGCACCCACAGTGCGCGGCCGGCATGATCGCGCGCTTCAACACTCCGCCCCAGTGCCAGTGCCGCTTGTGCTGCAGCCGCATGCAGCGCGATGCTCATCTCTGCCGGCAAACCGGCAGGCCACGCCGCAGCCCGCTGCAGCAGTTCCTCATTGCCCCCCGTGTCCGCCAGTAATTGCACTCGCAAACGCTCCCACTCAGCCCAGCGCGGCGCGGCGGCATCTGCCGGCTGCAGCGTATCGATGCGGCGCAGAGCAAGTCGGGGCGCGCCCGCCTGCGCAAGACCGCGCATGGTTTCCAGGTCATCTGCAGCGCCGGCGGCGCTCGCGACCCGCAGTGTCAGCAAGCAGACGACCGCCAGCACAACAGCAAACCAGAGGCGTAATTCAGGCATGCGAATATTGTAGCGGTCACCGCCAAAGAAAAAGGCGGCCGCAGCCGCCTTTTTCGGAACGATCATGGATTACTTCTCGGCGGTCGCCGCAACAGCCTCTACTTCGGCTTCAACTGCCGGCGCGACATCGGCGGCCACTGCGACGTTATAGGTCAGCTTCTCCTTGATACGTGCCCGCTTGCCTGACAGGCCGCGCAGGTAATAGAGTTTGGCACGACCGACGTCGCCGCGACGCTTCACTTCTATGCTGGCGATGGCCGGCGAGTAGGTCTGGAACGTGCGCTCCACGCCTTCACCGGACGATATCTTGCGCACTATGAATGCAGAGTTCAGCCCGCGATTGCGTTTGGCAATAACAACGCCCTCGTAAGCCTGCACGCGTTTACGCTCGCCCTCAACAACATTGACGTTGACGATGACCGTATCTCCGGGCACGAACTCGGGGGTTTTGCGGCCCAAACGTTTGATTTCTTCCTGCTCCAACTGCTCTATGACGTTCATGTTCTGACTCCCTCAAACTTGATTGCGTCCGCCGTTATGGCGTCCGCGGTTAAATCATTTCGTTGCCCTGTTCCCGCTGATACTCGTCCAGTAACGTCCGCTCTTCTGCAGTCAGCGTTCGCCGTCCCAGCAATTCTGGTCGCCGTCGCCAGGTTCGTCCCAGCGCCTGCTTCAATCTCCAGCGTGCGATGGCCGCGTGGTTTCCGGACAACAGCACCGCCGGCACCACTGCGCCCTCGTACACTTCCGGACGCGTGTAGTGCGGGCAATCCAGCAATCCGTTCACAAACGAGTCCTGACTTGCCGACTCCGCATCACCCAGCGCCCCCGGCAATTGCCGCACCACGCTGTCCATCAACACCATCGCGGCCAGTTCACCACCGCTCAACACATAATCGCCGACCGAAATTTCTTCGACAACTTCGCGTTCGATCAACCGCTCATCAACACCTTCATAACGCCCCGCCAGCAGCACCAGCCCCGGCGACCGTGACAGCTCGATCACTTTTGCATGATCAAGCATCCGGCCCTGCGGCGTCAGATGCACAACCCGCGGCCGCTCAATCCCGGCGCTCCTTTGCCGCTGACAGGCCGCCTGCAACGCCTTGCCCAGCGGCTCAGCCATCATCACCATCCCCGGACCGCCGCCATACGGCCGATCATCCACGGTGCGGTGAGCGTTGGCGGCAAAATCCCGAGGATTCCATGCCACAAACTGGTACAAGCCGCGCTCCCGCGCCCGCCCGGTGACCCCCAATTCGGTCACCGCATCAAACATCGCCGGAAACAAGGTGACTACATCAAACTGCAACATCAATATTCTGCGTCCCAATCTACGGTGATCGTGCCACCTGCAGCATCGACCTGCCGGATTACCGACGCAATATACGGCAGCAACCGCTCGCGCCCACTTTCCATCCCGCCTTCGACCACCAGTACATCATTGGCACCGGTTTCAAACACACTGGACACTGTACCCAGCGTTTCTCCGGCTACATTAACCACTTTCAGTCCGATCAAATCGGCCCAGTAAATCTCGTCTGCTGCAGGCTCCGGAAAATCATCGCGCGATACCGCGATCCGCATGCCTTGCAGTCCTGCCGCCTGATCCCGGTCTGTGATGCCCGCCAGTTGCGCAACTATCGCTGCGCCATGAACCTTGGCGGATTCCACTGCCCAGTCCTGCCACGTGTTTTCGCGCCCTACCTGCCAATTCGGATAATCCAGCAGATCGCGCGGTTGCTGCGTAAAGGGCTGGATTTTGATCCAGCCCTTGATTCCATAGGGCGCGACAACGCGCCCCATTGTCACCAGCTGCTCAGGCGGCTTTTGGCTCACCGGCCTGCTTGACGAGCCGGGTCACGGTATCCGAAAGTTGCGCACCCTTGCTCTGCCAGAAGGAGAGGCGTTCGCGATTGATGCGCAGACGCTCGCGGCCTTCAGGAGCCTTGGGGTCGTAGAATCCCAGACGCTCGATAAAGCGCCCATCACGCGGAAACTGCGAATCGGCAACAACAAAATTAAAGAACGGACGCTTTTTTGCGCCCCCACGTGCTAAACGGATGACAACCATGAGGTATTCCCAGCGACTGAAAAAGTCGAAAGGGTCGGATTTTACGCTAGTTTTCACAAAAGGCGCAACTAAGTACCCGTGCGCTGCCGGGTTACGCTGTCGGCATTTTACATCGCCAACAATCAATTTAACTTATTGTTTATAAAGGATTTTATGAGCTCATCCCCGAATCCCGCCAGCGCCCGCATCAGCGCTGCGTTGCGCACCCGTTATGACATCGATATCCCAACAACTCAAAAACAACCCGGACTGGAAGCACTGGCGACGATTGCCGAACATCGATCGATCCGACGCTTCAAACCGGATCCGGTCGCGCCTGAATTGCTGCGTCTGTTATTTGCCTGCGCGCTATCAGCACCCACCAAGAGTGACCTGCAACAGGCTGATCTCATCCATGTCGCGGATACCGGCAAACGCCAGCGCATTGTAGCGGCGATACCGGATATGGCCTGGGTGCTTGATGCGCCGGTATTTCTGGTGTTCTGCGGCAACAATCGCCGCATCCGCAAAATCGGCGAGTGGCGCGGCAAACCTTTCGTCAACGAGCACCTCGACCACTTCATGAATGCCGCGGTTGATGCCGGCATTGTGATGATGAATTTCATTCGCGCCGCCGAAGCGGCCGGCCTCGGCACCTGTCCGATCAGTGCCATACGCAACGCGGTGGAAACCACCAGTCGCGAACTCGAGTTGCCGGAAGGCGTGTTTCCGGTTGCCGGGCTGTGCGTAGGTTATCCGGCGACACCTGGTCACATCAGTCCTCGCCTGCCGCTGGATGTCACCGTCCACACCGACCGCTACGACGAAACCGGTTTGCGCGAACAGATCGAGTCTTATGACCGGCGGCGGCACGCCAACCATCCTTACGGCAAACAGCGCCGCACCGCCCAATTCGGTTCGGCGGATTTCTACGGCTGGTCGGAGGACAAGGCCCGGCAGTATGCCGAACCGGAACGCGCGGATTTCGGCGCCTACATCCGGCGCCAGGGATTCAGCCTGAAGTAACGGGAACCATGACCGGGAATGTTCAGCGCATTCCCGGGAACATGCCCTTCATCGACCGCATCATTTTCGCCATGCCGCCCTTGGCGACCATTTTCATCATTTTCTGCGTTTGTTCGAACTGCTTGAGCAGGCGGTTGACCTCCTGCACGCTGACTCCGGCTCCGGCGGCAATGCGCCGTTTGCGCGAGGCCTTGAGCAATTCCGGTTTTGCGCGTTCCAGCGGCGTCATGGAATTGATGATGCCTTCGAGGCGACTAATCGCCTTGTCTCCCATGCCCGGCGCACTCTGCGCGGCCTGCGCGAATTGAGCCGGCAGTTTGTCCATCAGCGCATTCATACCGCCCATCTTGCGCATCTGAGCAACCTGCAGCTTGAAATCCTCCAGATCAAAACCCTTGCCGGTCTTGACCTTGCGCGCAAGATTCTCGGCATCCTGAAGATCGACGGTTTTCTGTACATCCTCGATCAGCGACAGCACATCGCCCATGCCGAGTATGCGCGCCGCCATGCGGTCCGGATGAAACGCTTCCAGGCCGGTAACTTTCTCGCCGGTGCCGGCAAACTTGATGGGCTTGCCGGTCACGTGGCGCACCGACAGTGCGGCACCGCCGCGGGCATCACCATCAAGCTTAGTCAGTATGACGCCCGTCAGGGGCAAGGCAGCGCCGAATGCCTGCGCCACGTTGACTGCGTCCTGTCCTTGCATGGCATCAACCACAAACAGTGTTTCGATCGGCCGCACCGCGTCATGCAGTTCGCGGATCTCCTGCATCATGGCATCGTCAATGGCCAGGCGGCCGGCCGTGTCAACGATCAGCACATCGTGGTAATGCGTGCGCGCGTATTCCAGTGCGCGCTTTGCGATGTCGACCGGTTTTTCATCCGCCGCGGACGGATGGAAGTCCGCTTCGACCTGCCCTGCAAGCACTCTCAGCTGTTCTATGGCGGCCGGACGATAAACGTCGCAACTGACCAGCAAGACTTTTTTGCGCTGCTCACCATGCAGCCATCGCGCTAGCTTGCCGGCAGTCGTGGTTTTGCCGGCACCCTGCAGGCCCGCCAGCAGGATCACCGCCGGCGGCTGCACGGCAAGATTGAGCGACTCATTGTGCTCGCCCATCAGCGCCACGAGTTCGCGGTGCACCACGCCGACCAGCGCCTGTCCCGGCGTCAGGCTGCCGATGACCTTCTGGCCTACCGCCTCTTCGCGCACACGATCGATCAGCGCTTTCACCGCGGGTAATGCAACGTCGGCTTCCAGCAACGCCATGCGCACTTCGCGCAGCGCGTCCTGAATATTGGTTTCGGTCAGCCGCGCTTCGCCGCGCAGCGTCTTGACGACGCGCGACAGCCGTCCGGTAAGGTTGTCAAACATGGAGTGTGCGTTCGGGTAAACTTGAAAAATATGCAGGACATTTTACCGTATCTGATCAGCGCCCTTCTGTATGCCGCAATGGCGGTCTATTTCTGGCGGCTGCACTGGTCTGCTGCTGCGTCAACACCCACGATGACGCATACCCGGGACACCGCGGAACGGGTGAGCATGCTGGTCGCGCTTGGCGTACACGCCGCAGCCCTGTTCGGCGCCATGTTTTCGGGCAATACGCTGCGCATCGGCGTCGGCGACGCCATTTCCGCAATCCTCTGGTTAACGGTATTGATTTACTGGCTGGGCAGCCTGTTCTACCGTCTGGAGGGGTTGCAGGCACTGATCATGCCAGTCGCCGCCGTTGCTGCCCTGCTGCCGGCGCTGCTGCCGGCAGCACAGCCACTGCCGAACACGGAGTTACTTGTATTCAAACTGCACCTGCTGATCGCAATGCTCGCCTACAGCCTGTTCACAATTGCCTCTCTGCATGTGCTGCTGATGGCCATGCTGGACCGGCGCCTGCACCAAGGTTCACTCCCTGCCGGCCTGCAGAAGCTACCTGCATTGCTGACGATGGAAACCCTGCTGTTCCGGATCATCTGGGCAGGCTTTGCCATGCTCTCGCTGACCCTGGTCAGCGGCGTGGTGTTCTCGGAAGAGCTGTTCGGCATGGCGGCGCGCCTCAGTCACAAGACCGTTTTCGGCATTTTGTCGTGGCTGGTGTTCGGCGCATTGCTGTGCGGACGGCATTTTTACGGCTGGCGCGGGCGCATCGCCGTGCGCTGGACCCTTACCGGCTTCCTGATGCTCGTGTTGGCCTATCTCGGCAGCAAGTTCGTCCTGGAAGTCTTGCTCGGGCGCGGCTGAACGCTCAGCCACACAGCGGCGCTTGCCGCAGCCATCGTTTTTTGAGGTGCTCAAATGGAAGTGTTACTGCTCGCCTGTCTGATTCTGCTTAATGGTGCATTTGCGATGTCAGAAGTCGCACTGCTGACTGCGCGCCAGTCCCGACTGGCCATGCTCGCCCAACGCGGCGACAAACTCGCCGCTGCCGCGGTCAAACTCAGCGCTGAGCCAACGCGATTTCTGTCGACCGTACAAATCGGGATTACCTCGATAGGCCTGCTCAACGGCATCGTCGGTGAAGCCACACTCGCCGCGCCCTTTGCCGTATGGCTGCAGGAGCAGGGACTGGAACCCAAGCTCAGCAACATAACCGCCACAGCCATCGTGGTGGTCGTCGTGACCTATGTCTCCATCGTGGTAGGCGAAATCGTGCCCAAACGCCTGGGCCAGCACAGCGCAGAGAACGTTGCGCGCATCGTCTCGTGGCCGATGCGCGTTCTGGCATTCGTTACCGCCCCGTTTGTCCATCTGCTGACCATCTCCACCGACGCGCTGCTCGGGCTCGCGCTGCGCATGCTGCGCCTGCAGCCGCAGGAATCGGGACCGCAACCGCTGTCGATCGACGAGATTCGTACCATCGTGCTCGAATCTTCCAACGTGCTGCCGAAAAAACACGCGTCTGTGCTGCTTAACCTGCTGGAGATAGGCGCCATTACCATCGACGACGTCATGGTGCCGCGCAACCAGCTTGAAGGCATAAACCTGGATTTACCCATTGAGGAGCTGGCACAGCAGATATCGACGGCGCACCATCGCCGCCTCGTGGTCTACCAGGACCAGTTGGACAACGTGATCGGCACGTTGCGGGTGCGGCATGCCCTGACGTTGATCCAGCGCGATGAACTGACCAGGGAAAGTCTGCAGGAAATGATCCGTGAACCCTATTTTGTACCCTCGGCGACACCCCTGCTGTCACAGATTCAGAATTTTCAGGAGCATGAGGACCGGGTCAGCCTGGTGGTTGACGAATATGGCGAGATCATGGGGCTGGTGACGCTGGAGGACATACTTGAGGAAATCATCGGCGAATTCACCACGCAATCCCCGCTGATGGCGCGCGGGCTGCACCCGCAGCCCGATGGCAGTTACGTCATCGAAGGCAGCACTTTGCTAAGAGAACTCAACCGCAAGCTCGGCTTCAATTTCCCGCTGGAGGGCCCGAAAACCCTCAATGGACTGATACTGGAACACCTGCAGGATATTCCGGAACCCAATACCAGCGTCCGCATCGCCGGGCATCCGCTGGAAATTGTCCAGACCCAGGACCGGGTCATCAAAAGTGTGCGGGTTTTCGCACCAACACAGCCATAGATCGAAGCAGCCTAAAATGTGCTGTGCAGCCTTTACAAAGCCGCGCAGGAAGGGCATTATTCCATGAATAACTGCTCGTAACCTATTGGTTCATTGAGAGATTTTGGAGGCCCGCATGGCAACCGCTGCCGCACGTAAAGAGCAGATTTCGGAATTTACATTCCGCTGGGTTGGACAGGATCGTACCGGAAAAACCATTCGCGGCGAGATGCAGGCAACCGGCGAAGCTCAGGTCAACGCGACCCTGCGCCGGCAGGGCATCAAAATCGTCGAAGTCAAAAAGCAGCGCCTGGGCCGGGGCGGCTCGGTCTCGGAGAAAGACATTACGCTTTTTACCCGACAGCTTGCGACCATGATGAAGGCGGGCGTGCCACTGCTGCAGTCCTTTGACATTGTAGGCAAGGGCCACAGCAACCCGGCCGTCGCCCGGCTGCTGATGTCCATTAAAACCGACGTCGAAACCGGCATGAACCTGAAACAGGCCTTTGAAAAACACCCGTTGCATTTTGACGCACTGTTCTGCAACCTGATCGGCGCCGGCGAAGCCGCCGGTATTCTGGAAAGCCTGCTCGACCGGCTGGCGACCTACAAGGAAAAAATCCTCGGCATCAAGGCCAAAATCAAATCGGCGCTTTTTTATCCGATTGCCATCATCGTGGTCGCGGTAGTGATTACCGCAATCATCATGATTTTCGTGATCCCGGCGTTCAAGGAAGTATTCAAAAGTTTCGGTGCCGACCTGCCGACGCCGACCCTGATCGTCATGGCGATCTCCGACTTCGTGGTCGCCAACTGGTTTGTCCTCTTCGGCGGCATGGGCGCAGCAATTTACTTCTTTTTCTGGACCTGGAAACGTTCGGAGAAAATGCAGATGTTCATGGACCGCCTGGTCCTGAAAATCCCGGTGTTTGGCCATTTGATTCGCATATCAGCCATTGCCCGCTGGACGCGGACGCTGGCCACGATGTTTGCCGCGGGCGTGCCTTTGGTCGAAGCGCTGGGTTCCGTCGCGGGCGCCTCGGGCAACTACGTTTATTTTGTGGCCACCAAAAAAATCCAGGCCGAAGTCTCCACCGGTTCCAGTCTCACTTCGGCCATGCAGGGTACGGAAGTATTTCCGAGCATGGTGATCCAGATGGCGATGATCGGCGAAGAGGCCGGCTCACTGGACGCGATGCTTGGCAAGGTTGCCGACTTTTTCGAGCAGGAGGTCGATGACACAGTCGAAGCACTGTCCAGTTTGATGGAACCCATGATCATGGTGGTACTGGGCACACTGATCGGCGGCATGGTGATCGCCATGTACCTGCCGATTTTCAAACTGGGATCTGCGGTATAACTCCGAACCCACGCAGACCGCCGTACTTCATGCAGCTGCTACGCCGGTCCGGCATGCTGATACGCGACCGCGTCATACCGATAATGCCATCGCGTTTCCTGAACTGACCGAAATGCTGTCAGATCCCGTCATTCTCGCCGTGTGTGCTGGGCTACTGGGCCTGTGCGTCGGCAGTTTTCTCAATGTTGCCGTCCATCGTCTGCCGAAAATGATGGAACGGCAATGGCGCAACGAGTGCGCCGAACTGGCCGGACAGGCTGTGCCGCCTGCCGAACGTTATGACCTGATTCTGCCGCGGTCCGCCTGTCCTGCATGCGGGCACCGAATTACCGCGCTGGAGAATATTCCGGTGCTGAGTTACATCATGCTGCGCGGCAAGTGCGCCGGTTGCGGCGCGGGCATTTCCGCACGTTATCCGGCAATCGAAACCCTGACGGCAGCACTCTCCGCTTACGTCGCATGGCATTTCGGTTTCGGCATTGCTGCAGCAGGTGCATTGTTATTTACCTGGTCCATGATCACGCTCACTTTCATCGATCTGGACACCTTCTATTTGCCAGACAGCATCACACTGCCGCTATTGTGGCTGGGCCTGCTGCTCAATCTTGGCGGAACATACGTCCCCCTGTCTTCCGCCGTAATCGGCGCAGCTGCCGGCTACCTGTCGTTATGGTCGGTGTACTGGGTATTCAAGTGGGCGACCGGCAAGGAGGGCATGGGTTATGGCGACTTCAAGCTGCTGGCGGCCATCGGTGCCTGGCTGGGCTGGCAGGCTTTGCCACTGATCATCCTGTTGTCGTCTTTGGTGGGCGCGGCCATCGGCATCGGCATGATTGTTTTTGCCGGCCGCGGTCGCAGCGCTCCCATGCCGTTCGGACCCTATCTGGCCATCGCCGGCATGATCGCCCTGCTTCACGGACCGGCGCTGACCCGGGCCTACCTCGGCCCACTCTGAGTCATGCCGTTCTGCGTAGGTATCACTGGCGGCATCGGTTCCGGCAAGTCCCGCGCGGCGGCGATGCTCGGTGAACTGGGCGCCGGCGTTGTGGATACTGATGAGATTTCGCACGCGCTCACCGGCCACGACGGTCGTGCAATGCCGGCCATCGCCACCGCGTTCGGCACCTCGGTAACAGCTGCCGACGGCAGCCTCGATCGCGCGGCCATGCGCAAGCTTATTTTCGCCAGCCCGGATTCGCGCAAGGCGCTGGAAGACATACTGCACCCCCTGATCCGCGCAGAGGCTCGCCGGCAGGTCTCCCTGCTGACTGCGCCTTATGTGCTGCTGGTCGTGCCCCTGCTGCTCGAAACCGGCAGTTATCGCGACCTGATCCAGCGCATCCTGGTGATTGACTGCGACGAGTCCCTGCAGGTCAGCCGCACCATGCAGCGCAGCCAGCTGACCGAGGATGCGGTGCGCGCCATCATGGCGGTGCAGATTCCGCGACAACAGCGCTTGACGCAGGCCGACGACGTCATCAACAACACCAGCGACATGGCGCATTTGCGCGTACAGGTCGCCGATCTGCATCGACGCTACCTTGAATTAGCAGCCATCAGCGCGAGGCAAAGTTAGGCTGCACATGCCAAAACGGCATTAAGCCTTTATTTTTCATGGGTTTTGTTCGATACTCCGGCAACTGGATTACAACTCTATTACATCGGGCGCACCGGACGTGATTGTCTACGAGCATCCACTGAGCGAGCGTGTGCGAACCCTGCTGCGCCTCGAGGATCTCTTTGAGCGCATTGATTTCTTCCAAGGCAGGAACGACGCTCAGGAACACCATGTCGCGCTGCTGCTGATTTTCGAGGTTCTCGAAGTCGCCAGTCGTGCTGACCTCAAATCCGACCTGCTCCAGGAACTGGAACGGCAGAAGCAGACTCTTGATGCGCTGCGCGACAATCCTGACATTTCCGAAGAGGCCCTGGACAATGTGCTGTGGCAAATCGATCAGGCCTCATCGCGGCTGTTCAAGGCATCGGGCAAGGTCGGGCAGGAACTGCGCGAAAATGAATGGCTGATGAGCATCAAGCAGCGCACGGCAATCCCCGGCGGCGTTTGCGAATTTGATCTGCCTTCGTATCATTACTGGCGGCAACAGGAAGCCGACCAGCGTCGCCACGATCTGCAGCAGTGGCTGGCACCGTTTTTACCCACCCGCGATGCCATCAGCATAGTGCTGCGACTGCTGCGGGAAAGCGGAAAAACCACGGCGCAGACGGCACATCAGGGCGTTTACCAGAAAATGATGGCGGGGCGCATCTCACAAATGCTGCGCATCCGGCTGGCTGATGATTACGCCTGCGTGCCGGAAATCAGCGCCAACAAATATGCACTGAACATCCGCTTCACCACACAGGAAGGCATGCAGCGTCCCAAGGCCGCGGAGACGGATGTGGAATTCGAACTGACTTTCTGCAATCTCTGACACATGACCGAACGTCTGGTTGCCTGCCCGCATTGCGGCACACTCACGGAATGGAACCCGAAGAACCGCTACCGGCCGTTCTGTTCGGAGCGCTGCAAGATGATGGACCTGGGTGCCTGGGCAACCGAAAGCTATCGTGTCCCGGTGACTGAAACGGACGAGTCCGATTTGTCCGTCGACGACGAAGATCTCAGGCCGAACTGACCGGCCACCAGGACCCGCGCACCATGGCTATGCCGTGGGCACCGCAGGACAACGCCTGCTCCCTATCTGCAGACTGCAGTCCGCCGAGCGCAAATACCGGGATGCGCGCGCCTGTGGCCAGTTGCTGAAATTCCGCCCAGCCCAGCACTGCCGCGCCGGGGTGCGTAGGGGTCGGTTGCACCGGCCCGAGCACTGCGAAATCGGCGCCCAACGATTCTGCCCTGCGCAATTCTGCTGTGTTGTGGCAGGACGCACCCACCAGCTCGCAGTCCGGACGCGCCGTGACCGTGTGCAACTGGCTGGCCGTCAGGTGCACGCCATCCGCACCGGTGCTGCGCGCAAGTGCGATGTCGGTATTGACCACCACACGGGCGCCACAGGCGCGCGCGTGGATGATCACGTCCCTCGCGAAACTTTCAAACAATGCGGGAGGCCAGTCTTTGCCACGCACCTGAATCAAGCGCAGGCCGCGTTTGCAGGCGGCGTCGATCCGCTCCAGTGCCTGCCGGTATTCCGCCGCAGCAAAACCGGTAATGCCATAGATCTCGGGGATGCCCAGCGCCTTGAGTATCGGGCCGTTGGCCGGCAGCAGTGGTTCAACTGCTATAGCATCCAGGCGCTGCCAGGCAAAAGCCTGGGCTTCGCGGCTCTGCAGTTCGCCGCGCCAGTCGCGAACCCGGAAAAAATGCAGCCGTACATCGGCATGCGGATAATCAAAATCGCGGATGATCCAGGGATAGGCGCTGACTACGTCTATGCCCAGTTCTTCATGCAGCTCACGCGACAGTGCGTCCAGCGGAGTTTCACCGTTTTCAACTTTGCCGCCCGGAAACTCCCAGTAACCGGCATACGCCTTGCCCGCCGGGCGCTGTGCCAGCAGAAAACGACCGTCTGACTGCTGCAACACTGCGGCCACGACCGCAATGCGGCGGCGACCGGCCGGCAATTCAGCCATGCAGATTTACTTGTGGCGCGCCAGCCGCATGCGGCCCGTCCAGTCGCGTGCAAACTGCCACGCCACCCGGCCGCTGCGCGAGCCCCGGGACAGCGCCCATTGCAGCGCTGCCTTTTCGACTTCAGCACTCTTGCTGTCGGGCACCTTGAAATGCGCCAGCCAGACATGAACGATGCTCAGGTACTCGTCCTGGTCGAAGGGGTAAAACGACACCCACAGGCCAAATCGCTCAGACAGTGAAACCTTCTCTTCGCTGGTTTCACCGGGGTGGATTTCCTCACCCACATGCTGGTATTCAAGATTCTCCTGCATGAACTCCGGCATCAGATGGCGGCGGTTGGACGTCGCGTAAATGAGGCAGTTTTCAGAGGCTGCAGCAACCGAACCATCGAGCACCACCTTCAGCGCCTTGTAACCCGGGTCATCGGCTTCGAACGACAGGTCGTCGCAGTACAGGATGTAGCGTTCCGGCCGGGCATGGATCATTTCAACGATGTCCGGCAAATCAGTCAAATCGCGTTTCTCCACCTCGATCAACCGCAACCCGCGCGCCGCGTATTTGCTCAACAGCGCCTTGATCAGCGAAGACTTGCCGGTGCCGCGCGCCCCCGTCAGCAGTACATTGTTCGCCGGATAACCGTCGACAAACTGGCGGGTGTTGCGCTCGACCCGCTCCTTCTGTTCATCGATGCCGTACAGATCACTCAGGTTGATGCGGTGCACCTGATGTATGGGTTCCAGCGCGCCTTGCGCTGCTTTTTTGCGCCAGCGCAGCGCGATGGAAGCGTGCCAGTCCACGGGCGTCGCCGGTGCCGGCAGCCACTGCTCGAGTCTCGCCAGCAACGCATCCGCGCGCGTGATGAGATCTTCAATCCGCGGTGCAGGCGTCGGTTCCGAAAGGCGGGGATTCTTCATAACTTGTTGATTATATTTATATTTTTAACTTCTGTAGTCTGCATTGATGCTGACATAGTCATGCGACAGATCGCAGGTCCACACCACTGCAGCGGCATGACCTCGATGTAGCACTACGCGCACGGTGATTTCTGCCTGCTGCATCACACGCTGCCCGTCGGCCTCCTGATACGCCGGGCTGCGCCCGCCCTGCTCAGCCACCAGCACGTCGTCGAGATAAAGCTCTACGCCTTCAACTTCGAGATCGGCAATGCCGGCATAACCGATGGCAGCCAGTATCCGCCCCAGATTCGGATCCGATGCAAAAAACGCGGTTTTGATCAGCGGAGAATGTGCAATGGCATAGGCCACCTTGCGACATTCCTCTTCGTTGCGCCCGCTCTCCACCTTGATGGTGATGAACTTGGTGGCGCCCTCCCCGTCGCGCACTATGGCCTGCGCCAGCGTAATCGCGACTGCGGTCACCGCATCACGGAAGGCCCGATATTCCGGGCTCTTCGCATCGACAATTTCCGCCATCACGGCCTTGCCGCTCGCCATCAGCATGAAACTGTCATTGGTCGAAGTATCGCCATCAACCGTGATGCAATTGAATGAATGCTGTGCCGCGTATGCTGCCGCCGCCTTGACCAGCACCTGACTCACCCGCGCATCAGTCGCGACAAAACCCAACATGGTGGCCATGCCGGGATGAATCATGCCGGCGCCCTTGGCAATGCCGGTGACGGTGATTTTTGCACCGCTCACCTGAAATTGCTGCGACACGGCCTTGGGCACGGTATCGGTGGTCATGATCGCTTCGGCCGCCGCCGCCCACGCATCGCTTTTGAGTGCGGCCACGCATTGCGGCAGGGCTGCAACAATGCGTTCCACCGGCAGCGGTTCCATGATGACGCCCGTGGAAAATGGCAGCACCTGTGTCGCGGCACAGTTGAGCAGTTGCGCTGTTTCGGCGCAGGTCTGACGCGCCCGCGCGAGGCCTTCCTTCCCGGTTCCGGCATTGGCGACCCCGGTGTTGATCACCAGTGCCCGCACGCCCTGATCCGGATCGATCATCGACAAGTGCTGACGGGATACCACCACGGGCGCTGCGCAGAACCGGTTCTGCGTAAATACGCCGCCCACATGCGCACCTTCCTCGAGCAAAATCAGCAACAGATCTTTACGCCCCGCCTTGCGCACCCCCGCTTGAGCAACACCCAGCCGCACGCCATTCACAGGCAGCAGCGTTTTGGGATCCGGCGCGCTCAGATTGACAGGCATGGCCTCACGTCAGTTTGCCGTGACATTGTTTATATTTCTTGCCGGATCCGCATGGGCAAGGATCGTTGCGCCCGACCTTTTGTCCGCCACGCACAAAAGGCTGCGCTCTCTCGCCATCGGCGTCCTGCTCCGGAAATTCTCCAGCCGCTTCCGCTGGCGTTGCCGCAGCGGCTTCGGCCTGCGCCTCGGCATGTTGATATTGTATGTTTTGCAGTGCCTCATGTTCTTCTGCGGCACGCAGCTCTTCGGCGCTGCGTATCTGCACAGTCATCAGTATCCGGGTGACGTCAGACTTGATCACGTCGAGCAGCAGCGAGAAGAGTTCAAAAGCTTCACGCTTGTATTCCTGCGTCGGATTTTTTTGGGCATAACCGCGCAGGTGTATGCCCTGACGCAGATGATCCAGTGCCGACAGGTGTTCGCGCCAGTGGCTGTCCATGCTCTGCAGCATGATCGCGCGCTCATACTGGCGCATTGCGGAAGTCTCAACTACTGCCGTTTTTTCCACATAACGTGCATGCGCAGTTTCGGTGATGCGCTGCCGCAGTACCTCCACCTCAAGCTGCGGATTGTCTTTCAGCCATTGCTGAATCGGCACCTCCAGAGCGAGATCCGCCTGCAGTACTGCCTCCAGTTCCGCCAATTCCCATTGTTCTTCGAGGCTGCCAGCCGGAATATGCCGTCCGAAATGATTGCCAATGACGTCGGCACGCATCGCCGTGATGGCCGCTGACACATCCGTGCTTTCAAGCAACTCATTGCGCTGCTGGTAAATCACCCTGCGCTGGTCATTGGCGACGTCGTCATATTCAAGCAGGTGCTTGCGCATGTCGAAATTGCGCGCCTCGACCTTGCGCTGCGCATTCTCGATGGAACGCGTAACCCAGGGATGCTCGATTGCTTCCCCCTCGGGCATTTTCAGGCGATCCATGATCGCAGCAACCCGGTCGGAGGCGAATATCCGCAACAATGAATCATCCAGCGCCAGGTAAAAACGACTGGACCCAGGATCACCCTGACGGCCCGAACGGCCGCGCAGCTGGTTATCGATGCGCCGGGATTCGTGGCGCTCGGTGCCGATGATGTGCAGCCCGCCTGCCTTGAGCACTTCCGCGTGGCGTTGTTGCCATGATTCGCGCAGTTCAGCCACCCGCCGCTGACGCGCAGCTTCGTCCATGCTTTCATCAGCCAGAACAAGGTTGATTTCCGGCTCCGGATTGCCCCCAAGCACGATATCGGTTCCGCGTCCCGCCATGTTGGTGGCCAGCGTAATGATTTTCGGGCTGCCGGCCTGGGTGACTATCTCGGCCTCACGCTCATGCTGTTTTGCATTGAGCACGTTATGCGGCAAACCTTCCTTTTTCAGGATGCCGGAGATGTATTCTGAGTTTTCAATCGATGTCGTACCCACCAGTACCGGCTGTCCGCGTTCATGGCAGTCGCGAATATCGTCAACGATTGCGCGATACTTTTCGCCGGCAGTCCGGAACACCTGATCCATCCGGTCATCTCGAACCATCGGATGGTGGGTTGGAATGATCACGGTTTCCAGCCCGTAAATCTGCTGGAACTCATAGGCTTCAGTGTCAGCCGTGCCCGTCATGCCCGACAGCTTTCCGTACATCCGGAAATAGTTCTGGAAGGTAATTGTGGCCAGCGTCTGGTTTTCCTTCTGAACCTCCACGCCTTCCTTGGCTTCAATGGCCTGATGCAAGCCCTCGGACCAGCGGCGCCCCGGCATCAGGCGGCCGGTGAATTCGTCAACGATAATGATCTCGTTGTTCTGCACCACATATTGCTGGTCGAGATGAAACAGACTATGTGCGCGCAGTGCCGCATTCAGGTGATGCATCAAGCCGATATTTGCCGCATCGTAAAGGCTGCCGCCTTCAGGCAGCAATCCGGCCTGCGCGAGAAATTCTTCGGCATGCTCATGGCCGTCTTCGGACAACACCACCTGGTGACCTTTTTCGTCCGCCCAGTAATCTCCGTCGCCCTTCTCCTCCTTCTGGCGCACAAGCTTGGGCACAACCGCATTCATCCGCACGTAAAGATCGGTGATGTCCTCTGCCTGCCCTGAAATGATCAGCGGTGTGCGTGCCTCATCAATCAGAATCGAGTCAACCTCGTCGACAATCGCGAAGGCAAGTCTGCGCTGCACCTTCTCTGACAACTCGTACACCATGTTGTCGCGCAGATAATCGAAACCGAATTCGTTGTTGGTGCCGTAGGTAATGTCCGAGCGGTAGGCTGCCTGCTTGCCGTCATGCTCCATCTGCGACAGGTTGACGCCGACGGTCAATCCCAGAAAACGATAGATGCGCCCCATCCAGTCAGCATCGCGCTGAGCCAGATAATCGTTGACGGTCACGATGTGCACACCAGTGCCGGCGAGTGCGTTCAGGTACGCTGGAAGGGTAGCGACTAGGGTCTTGCCCTCACCGGTACGCATTTCAGCAATCTTGCCGCTGTGCAATGCAATGCCGCCCACCAGCTGCACATCGAAATGGCGCATGCCCAACACACGCTTACCGGACTCGCGCACCACGGCAAAAGCTTCCGGCAGAATCGCATCGAGAATGGCACGGCGGCGGTTGTCCACTGCAGCAACCTGCTCAGCGCCGGAGTCCGGACCGCCGCTGGCGACAGCCTTATTGATGCGCTCGCGAAACTCATCGGTTTTCGCGCGCAGCTGATCATCCGTCAGTGCTGCCATCTGCGGTTCCAGCACATTAATTGCGCGCACTGTCCGCCGATACTGTTTGAGCAACCTTTCGTTACGGCTGCCGAAAACTTTCTTTATGAGGCCGGTAATCATGAACTTCCGCATCCCGAATAAAAAAAGGGTGGGATAATCCCACCCCTGCAATGCTCTCGCTCTTCGTGCTGCCGGTCAGCCGGGCAATTGCAGAAATTGCGAAGGGTTCTTTGCCGCACCCCGTTGCCGCACCTCAAAATGCAGGTGTGCGCCCGTAGCACGACCGGTACTGCCCACTGCGGCGATCCGGGAACCACGCAACACAACGTCGCCAATTTTCACAAATCGCTTCGATGCATGCGCATATCGCGAGATCAGATCATTGCCGTGATCTATCTCGACCATATTACCATATTGAGGATGCAATCCAGAGTAGACAACAACGCCTGCAGCAGCCGCATGTATAGGCGTCCCTTCCTCGGCCATGAAGTCTATGCCCTCGTGAAATGCGCGCTGGCCGGTAAAAGGATCTATGCGCCAGCCATAGTTCGATGAATACCACCCGCCCTCAACCGGAAGTTTGGTCGGCGTCAGTTTTTTCCTGGCGCTCTCGAGGGTGAACATCGACTCCAACAAACCCAGCTTGTCGCCTCGATCCTCAAGCTGCCGCGTCAACAGGTCAATTTGGCGAGTAAAATCGTCCAGGGAAAGGTTCTGATTGGGCACCGACGAAATCGCGCCGCCACGGGCAGGCACCTCATTAAACATCAGTTCCTGCGGCTTGAATCCGGCCAGTTTGGCCAGGCGCTCGCCCAGTGTATCCAGGCGCAGCAACTGGGCCTGCATCTGCCCCAGCCGGACAGCCATGGCATTCAGGTTGTCCTGCAGGTAGGTCTTGGTTTTCTCCTGCTGCTGCAGCTGTATCGATACCAGCACATCTCTGACATAGGGCGTTTTCATCTCAGCTGAATAACGCAGAATGCCGTAGTTCAAAGCTCCGGCCAGCAGTACGACCAGCGTCAGCACGAGCGCACCCGATACAATCAGGTGCGACCAGCCCAGGGTAAGGGTCCGCGCCTTTGGCAGTTTTTCTGAAACCAGAATAATATTCACGAACACTCTCCCAATCCGCCCATGTCCACCCGCAAACTCAGCGCCCTGATTAGTGATACCACTGCGGGCTTATCAGCGCTGACCCGGACAATGCAGCGCCTTGCGGCACTGCAACGGCTTTATGAAGTCTGCACGCCCCCTGAACTGACCCAGGCCAGCCGTGTGGTCGGAGACCGGAACGGCATGCTGGTCATTGCGGCAGACAACGGAGCAATCGCGGCCAAACTGCGTCAACTGGCACCACGACTGCTCAAGAATTTGCAAAAACAGAGCGCGCAGATTACTGGAATTCAAGTGCGAATTCAAGTTAAGGAAGTCACACTTGGCGCCTCGCCTCCGGCCAAAAACAAGGAGTTGCCGGCTGATTTGATTAATGATTTTGAAGACCTGTCAAAACAGGTCAAGGACCCCGGACTGCGTGCCGCGCTGGCCAGATTTGCGGCACGGCGTCGGGGGACTGGTTGATCTCCCCGGCCCATGGAAAGTCACACTACTACCAGTAGACGCTCTGCAGCATAAAAGGCCATTAGTAGCAGAACGAACAAGATGGTCGCTGTAAACACCCGCCACGCAAACTGCAAAAATCGACGCTGCCGGGAATAGGCATACAGCGCCAGCGACACGCCGATGGTGATCAGCGAAAGTATTCCGATCAGGCGGAGTATCAGCATGGATCCTGCGCCGGGTCAGACTGGCTGCCGGCCGAACCGCCCATCGTCAGGCAACTTGTGGCTGCCAGGCGAGGAACGGAGGGGCGTCCTCAGTGCGGTCAAAGCTGGCATATTCCCAAGCTTGGGGCTGTTCCAGCAGGTGGCGCAGCAGGCGATTGTTCATTGCATGGCCGGACTTGTGCCCGCTGAACGCACCGATAAGCGGGTGCCCGAGCAGATAAAGATCGCCGATCGCATCCAGCACCTTGTGCTTGACGAATTCGTTGTCGTAACGCAGTCCATCGGTATTCAGCACACGGTATTCGTCCATGACTATGGCGTTATCAAGACTGCCGCCCAGCGCCAGGCCCTGTGCCCGCATGCTTTCCACGTCTTGCATGAATCCAAATGTCCGCGCCCGCGCGACTTCCTTGACGTAGGAGGTCGTGGAAAAATCAACAATTACGGATTGTGCGCTGCCGTCAAACACCGGGTGCGCATAATCAATGGCCAGTTCCAGTCGGAAACCATTGTGGGGAGCAAAGCGTACCCACTTGTCACCGTCCCGGACTTCAACCGGCTTGAGGATGCGGATGAATTTCTTTTGCGCTTCCTGCTCTTCTATGCCCGCCGACTGCAGCAGGAACACAAAAGGTCCTGCGCTGCCGTCCATGATAGGCACTTCCGGCGCAGTAACATCTACCCATGCATTGTCCACGCCCAGTCCGGCCAATGCCGACATCAGATGTTCTACCGTTTGCACACGCACACCGTCTTTCTCAAGACAGGACGACAGCCGGGTATCACCAACCGCATACGGATCGGCCTTGATTTCCACCGGCACATCCAGATCCGTCCGCCGAAACACAATACCGGTATTCGGTTGCGCCGGACGCAAGGTCAGGTGGACCTTTTCGCCCGTGTGCAAACCCACGCCGGTGGCGCGAATCACGTTTTTTAATGTGCGCTGCTTGATCACGTTCTTATGCCATGTATGGTCTGGGCGTCGAATATCTCGACACGACCGCGTGATTTTATCACGCTGCCGCACTGCAGCATAGCGCCGCCCGCCACTCAAAACGGCGCAATTCACATGCTTTTCCCCTGTGTCGCAGGTTAGTCTGCCTGCTTGCGCAGAAATGCCGGGATATCCAGCGTTTCAACTCCCGACTGGCGCATGGCTTCGACCGTGGCATCGCGATTGCGGCGGCGGATGACCGCCGGCTGATCAAGTGCGGCGTAATCAATGTCCATGGCCATGTTGTCGGTGCCTGTTTTCTGCGCGACCATCACCAGCGGTTTGGCGGACTGGCGCATCAGCGGTTTGCCCAGACCCGTGGCAACAATTGTCACACGCAGCCCTTCTTCCAGGCTTTCGTCGTACACCGTACCCACGATGACCGTCGCCGAATCGGCGGCAAAGGCTTTGATGGTTTCCATGACATCGTACATTTCCTGCAACTGGAATGTCGCTTTGCTTGCCGAGATATTGACCAGCACGCCGCGCGCATCGGAGATGTTGATGTCTTCAAGCAACGGGCAGGCCACGGCCTGTTCCGCAGCTTCGCGTGCCCTGCCGGTGCCAGACGCCTTGGCCGAGCCCATCATCGCCATGCCCATTTCACCCATCACGGTACGCACGTCGGCAAAGTCGACGTTGATCATGCCGGGGCAGCTGATGATTTCCGCGATGCCGGCGACTGCGCCATGCAGCACATCGTTGGCCGCGCGGAACGCCTCGTCCAGCGTGATCGAATTGCCCAGCACCTGCATCAGCTTGTCGTTGGGAATGACAATCAGTGAATCGACATGTTCGGCCAGCGCCTCTAGCCCTTCCTGCGCGAGGCGTTGTCGTTTGCCTTCAAACGCAAACGGCTTGGTGACCACCGCTACCGTCAGGATGCCCATTTCCTTGGCAATTTCCGCAACCACCGGTGCCGCACCGGTGCCGGTACCGCCGCCCATGCCTGCGGTCAGGAACAACATGTCCGCACCGGTGATCATCTCGGCAATGCGCTCGCGGTCCTCCAGCGCAGCCTGGCGCCCGATTTCCGGGTTGGCGCCCGCGCCCAGGCCCTTGGTAATTTCCACGCCCAATTGCAGCTGCGTCTTGGCCTGATTGCGCTTGAGCGCCTGGGCGTCCGTGTTGGCGCAGATGAACTCCACGCCCTGCACCCCCTGAACGATCATGTGGTCTACCGCGTTGCCGCCGCAACCGCCGACGCCGATTACCTTGATTACTGCTTCCTGCGCCTGTGCATCAATCAGTTCAATCATGTGAATCTCCTTTTTCCGCAAAACAAAGTAATGTTGAAAAAATCCCGCAAAACAAATCCAAAAATATTTCCCGTCGCCGTCACGTTCAAAAATTTCCTGTAAACCAGTTTTTCATGCGCGCCACCACTTGCTGAAAACTGCTGGTATGCATGCGTGCCGCATCACGCTGGCGATGCTCATTGGCCCCCGCAATCAGCAGGCCTACGCCAGTGGCGTAGCGGGTGCTGCGCACCACCTCGGCCAGCCCGCCCGCGTACTGCGGCATGCCGATGCGTACCGGCATATGGAAAATTTCCTCCCCGAGCTCGACCATGCCCTGCATCGCGCTGGAACCTCCGGTCAGCACCACGCCCGAGGACAGCAACTCCTCATAACCGCTGCGGCGCAACTCGGTCTGCACCAGCGAATACAGTTCCTCGACCCGGGGTTCGATAACCTCGGCCAGCGTCTTGCGCGACAACTGCCTGGAGCTGCGATCTCCGACCCCGGGCACTTCAACCATTTCCTGCGGGTCCGCAAGCTGCGACAGTGCACAACCGAACCGCTGCTTGATGTCCTCGGCATCTTTGGTCGGAGTACGCAGGGCCATGGCGATGTCATTGGTAATCTGGTCGCCGGCAATCGGAATCACCGCGGTATGGCGTATCGCGCCGTGGGTGAATACCGCGATGTCGGTGGTGCCGCCGCCGATGTCGACCAGGCAAACACCCAGGTCTTTTTCGTCTTCGGACAACACGGCGACGGACGAGGCCAGCGGCTGCAGGATCAGGTCGTTGACCTCCAGTCCGCAACGGCGCACACACTTGATGATGTTCTGTGCCGCCGACACCGCGCCGGTAACCATGTGCACCTTGACCTCAAGCCGCACGCCCGACATGCCCAAGGGCTCGCGCACGTCCTCCTGCCCATCGATGATGAATTCCTGGTTGAGCACATGGAGAATCTGCTGGTCGTTGGGTATCTGCACCGCCTTGGCGGTTTCAATCACGCGATCGATGTCCATCTGCGTGACTTCCTTGTCCTTGATGGCAACCATGCCTTGCGAGTTGAAGCTCCTGATATGGCTGCCCGCAATTCCCGTATAAACCTCGCGGATCTTGCAGTCCGCCATCAACTCGGCTTCCTCCAGCGCGCGCTGGATGGCGTTAACCGTGGTCTCGATGTTGACCACCACACCCTTTTTCAGCCCGCGCGACTGATGGCTGCCCATGCCGATGATTTCGAAGCCGCCCTCGGGTTTGAGTTCCGCGACAATGGCAACAATCTTGGATGTGCCAATGTCCAGACCTACCACCAGTTTTTTGTTTTCTCTAGTCGCGTTCATGATCCCTGTCGTTTCCTAAACACCACGCTTGCGCCGGATTTCCGCCGCAGGCGGCAATCCGGGCACTCTCACGGCAAATCCGTTGGCATAACGCAAATCAACCCGGTCCACTGGCTGGTTCAGGCGGGCTATCGTCCGCGGATACGTTGCAACAAATCGCCGCAAACGATCCTCGACATGCTCGCGACCGAGATCCAGCGTCATGCCGTCGTCCAGCCGTATTTGCCAGGCACGGCGCGGCGATACGTTGATAGCGTCCGGCACCTTGCCTATCGTGGCCAGGCTGCGCCTGAAGTGGTCATACTGGATGGTCATTTCCTTGGCGGCGCCCTCCGGACCATTAAATACGGGCAGCTCGTTGTCATATGCCGCCTCGAACACTTCGCCATGAACGTTGACCAGCGCGGTTTTCCCCCAGCGCGCGAGCGGCAAGTGCTCGATCAGCACCACCTCCAGGCTGCCAGGCCATTGCCGGCGCAAATCCGCCCGCCGTACCCACGGCAATTTTTCGAAGGCAGCACGAGTCGCTCCCAGTGGCAGCGTAAAAAAGGTGCCGCGCACTTCGCGCCTGACAATGGCTTCGACCTGCTCACGAGTAACGTGCTTCAGCGGCGCAACCACACGAACCTCCTGCACCGGAAATATCGGCAGGCGCACGACATAGGCCACACCGGCGTAAAGCAGGCTGAGCAGTGCCGCCACAACCAACAGGTCGGTCAGTCTGTTCAACACCGCGGGCTTATCCCACATGGGCAAGCTCCAGTATCCGCAGCACCAGATCGCTGAATGACCGGCCGGCCTGCAGCGCCGCCATCGGCACCAGGCTGTGCCCGGTCATCCCCGGCGAGGTATTCATCTCCAGAAACAGCACGCTGCCATCCGCGCGGCGCATCAGGTCGGCGCGCCCCCACCCCGCACAGCCCAGCACCCGGGCGCTTTGCATGACCATGCCGCGGATACGCTGCTCTTCGGCTTCCGCCAGCCCGCATGGGCAGTGGTATTTCGTTTCATCACTGAAATACTTGTTCTGGTAATCGTAGTTGCCCTGCGGCGCCTCGATGCGGATCAGCGGCAGCGCCTCATCACCCAGGAAACCACCGGTCAACTCCTCGCCGCTGATGAATTCCTCCGCCATGACCATCGCGTCGTGATGCGCTGCCAGCGCATAGGCCTGCGGCAGTTCGGCTGCACACATCACCTTGGTCAGGCCTATGGTCGAACCCTCGCGCACCGGCTTGACGATCAGCGGCAGGCCCAATTCATCGGCAACACGAGACCAGTCACACTGCGCATCGATCACCTCAAATCGCGGCGTCGGTATGCCCGCTGCAACCCACAACATTTTGGTGCGCACCTTGTCCATCGCCAACGCAGAAGCCATGACTCCGCTCCCGGTGTACGGAATATCCATCAGCTCCAGTGCACCCTGCACCGTGCCATCCTCACCGTAACGCCCGTGCAGGGCGATGAATACACGCTCAAAACCATCGCGCTTGAGCTCGAATATCTCGCGCTCCGCCGGATCAAACCCATGCGCGTCCATGCCCGCCTCGCGCAGGGCGTCAAGCACCTTGCCACCGCTCATCAGTGACACTTCCCGCTCCGCGCTGCGCCCACCCATCAGCACCGCAATTTTTCCGAATCCGCTCATAGTCCTCGCGCATCCCCGCTCAACTGCTCGCTCACTCGCCCGATCACCCGCACTTCGCGTTCCAGCGCTACGCCAAAACGCTGCTGCACGGTTTGCTGGGCCAGATCCATCAGCCCCTCGATATCTGCCGCACTCGCGCCGCCTGCGTTCACGATGAAATTGGCGTGCTTGGCTGAAATGACCGCGCCGCCGATGACTTTGCCCTTCAGCCCGCAGGCCTCGATCAATCGCGCCGCGTGATCGCCCGGTGGATTGCGGAACACCGAACCCGCGTTCGGCATGCTCAGCGGCTGCGACGAAATGCGCTGAGACAACAACGCCTTGATCCGCGTACGTGACTGCTCGCCATCCCCGCGCTGCAGCCGCAACGTTGCCGCCACAAACCATTCTTCAGCCTGGCCATGACGCTCCACGCTGCGGTAAGCGATCCGGTAATCCTGCGGTGCCCGTCTGTACAGCACACCGCGGCGATCGATGGTTTCCACCTGCGCCACCAGATTCCAGGTCTCGCCGCCATAACAACCTGCGTTCATTGCCAATGCGCCGCCCATGGTTCCAGGTATGCCAGACAGAAATTCCGCACCGGCGAGGTTGTTCATCGCCGCCAGCCGCGCCACCTTCGGTGCCGCCACGCCGGATTGCGCCCAGATTTCGCCGCCGCCAGCCGCGTCCGATACCCGCGTGCCGCGCAACGCCCAGTGCGTGAAAATCACCGTGCCATCGAGCCCGCCGTCGCGCACCAGCAAATTGCTGCCCAGGCCTACGGGATATACCGGCTCGTCCGCCGGCAATCCGCGCAGAAACAAGGCCATGTCTTCCAGATCCGCAGGCGCATAACTGCGACGCACCTTGCCGCCCGCCCGCCAGCTGACGTGCCGCGACATGGGCTCGTTACAGCGCAACTCACCGCGCAGTCCTTGTTCCCGCAACTGTTTCTGCTCGCTCATATCCATGTCGGCTTTGCACTCATGCGCGTCATCGGCTTGCTCACGCGCCGGCCTTTGCCAGTCCGCCCGCCACAGTCCCGATCGAACCAGCACCCATCGCCAGCACCACATCGCCGTCGCGCGCCGTACTGCGTATCACCTCAGGCAATTCACCCACCTGTTCGACAAACACCGGCTCCACTTTCCCGAACACCCGCACCGCACGCGCCAACGCCCGTCCGTCGGCGGCCACGATCGGCGCTTCACCCGCTGCATAAACTTCGGTCAGCAACAGCGCATCAACGCTGGATAACACTCGGACGAAATCCTCAAAACAATCACGGGTGCGCGTATAGCGGTGCGGCTGGAACACCAGCAGCAGGCGTCGGCCGGGAAACGCGCCACGTGCCGCAGCTATCGTTGCCGCCATTTCAACCGGGTGATGCCCGTAATCGTCAACGAGTTCGAAAGCGCCGCCGCCGGCCAGCGGCACGGCTCCGCAGCGCTGAAAACGGCGCCCCACGCCCTTGAACTCGGCGAGGGCCTGGACAATTTTTTCATCCGGGACGCCCACCTCCATGCCAACGGCTATGGCGGCCAGCGCGTTCTGCACATTGTGCTCACCGGGCAGATTCAGCGTGATATCCAGGTCCGGCAGGCGCTTGCCGTTTTTGCGCACCACCCGGAAGCGCATCCTGCCGTCAGCAGCGGTCACCGCATGCGCACGCACCTGGGCACCTTCCGCAATGCCGTAAGTCACCACCGTCTTGGTGAGCCTGGGCATGATGGCCCGCACATTGGCATCGTCATTGCAGAGCACCCCCACCCCGTAAAACGGCAGTCGTTCGACAAAATCGACAAAAGCCTGTTTCAGCTTGTCCAGCGAGTGGTCGTAGGTCTCCATGTGATCAGCATCTATGTTCGTGACCACCGAAATGACCGGCTGCAGATGCAGGAAAGACGCGTCCGACTCGTCGGCTTCGACAACAATGAACTCGCCAGCGCCGAGCCGGGCATGCGCGCCGGCGCTTTCCAGGCGACCGCCAATCACAAACGTCGGATCAAGCCCGCCTTCTGCCAGCACACTGGCGGCAAGACTGGTGGTCGTGGTTTTACCGTGGGTGCCGGCCACTGCAATGCCCTGCTTCAGGCGCATCAGTTCAGCGAGCATCAGTGCCCGCGGTACCACGGGCACATGCCGCGCCCGTGCCGCAACAACTTCCGGGTTGTCAGCCTTGACCGCACTGGAAATCACCACCACGTCCGCCTCCGCGACATGGGCCGCGGCATGGCCAATACGCACCTGCGCACCCGCAGCAGCAAGGCGGCGAGTGGCATTGCTCTCGCTCAGATCCGATCCGCTGATCGCGTAACCGAGGTTGAGCAGCACCTCGGCAATCCCGCTCATGCCGGCACCGCCGATACCCACAAAATGGATTTGTCTGACCTTGTGTCTCATGCCGGCGCCAGTTCCATGCACAGGTCAGCCACTTTTCGCGCGGCATCCGGTTTGCCCGCTGCACGCGCTGCACGCGCCATGTCGAGCAGTTTCGACCGGGTCAGTCCGCGCAGCACGTCCGCCAGCGACTGTGGTGTCAATTCACCCTGTGTCATCAGTAGCGCGGCACCACGATCAGCGAGATAGCCGGCATTGCGTGTCTGATGATCGTCGGCGGCGTAAGGGAACGGCACCAGAATGCTGCCCACACCAGCCACCGCAAGTTCAGCCACCGTCGTCGCACCGGCACGGCAGATGATCAGGTCAGCCGCGCCATAACGCGCCGCCATGTCATCGATAAAATCAAAAATTTCCGCATCAACTCCGGCGTTGCGGTAGGTGCTGCGCAGAGCATCCACATGTGCCGCGCCAGCCTGATGCGCAACCACCGGACGCTCGGCCTGCGCCAGCAACGCCAGCGCCTGCGGCACCGTTTCATTCAATGCTTTCGCGCCCAGACTGCCGCCCACCACGAATATCCGCAGCGGGCCGCTGCGGTTCGCGAACCGCGCTTCGGGCGGCGCCAGATTGACAATATCAGCGCGCACCGGATTCCCCGCCCAGATCACGTCAACGCGCCCGTTGTAGGCATCGGGAAACGCTGCCAGCACACGGTCGGCGACACGCGCCAGTACACGGTTCGCCAGCCCGGGAATGGCATTTTGTTCGTGGATCACCAGCGGCTTGCCCAGCAGCGCCGCCATCATGCCGCCGGGAAACCCGGCATAACCACCCATACCCAGCACCACATCGGGACGATGGCGAAAAATCGCACTGGCACTCTGCCAGAACGCGACCAGCAGCGCTGCCGGCAACAATAACTTGCGCAACCAGCCTTTGCCGCGCACCGCGCCGAAGCGTATCCATACCGCCTCATAACCGTGCGGCGGTACCAGCCGCTGCTCCATGCCGCCGCGCGCACCCAGCCAGATCACGGTCCAGCCGTCTTCGCGCACCAGCTCGGCCACTGCCAGGGCCGGGAATATATGGCCGCCGGTACCGCCTGCCATGATCAGCATGGTCCGGCTCATACCGTAAATCCCCGAGCCAGTTGCTTGTTTTCCCAATCAACGCGCAGCAATATGGCCAGCGCACAGCAGGTGGCAAAAATCGCGCTGCCACCAAACGACAGCAGCGGCAGGGTCAGGCCCTTGGTCGGCAACACGCCCATGTTGACGCCCATGTTGATGATGACCTGCACGCCCACCCACAAACCGATGCCGTGCGCCACCAGCGCCGCAAACGGGCGTTCGAGATCAGCCGCGCGCCGGCCGATGGCAAAGGCGCGCCACACCAACCAGCCAAAGAGCAGCACCAGCGCCAGCACTCCTACGAAACCCAGCTCCTCTGCAATTACCGCCAGCAGAAAATCGGTGTGCGCTTCAGGCAGGTAGAACAATTTCTCCACGCTCGCACCCAGACCAACGCCGAACCATTCACCGCGACCGAAGGCAATCAGCGCGTGCGACAACTGGTAACCCTTGCCGTAGGGATCGGCCCACGGATCCATGAATCCGATCACCCGCTGCATGCGATAGGGGCTGGTCCAGATCAGCAGCAGAAAACCGGCCAGCAGCATGACCATCAGCCCTGCGAACAGCCGCCAGTTCATGCCGCCCAGGAACAGGATGCCCATCGCAATAACCGTAATCACCGCGAACGCACCGAAATCGGGCTCCAGTAGCAGCAGCGCGCCCGTCAGCATCATGACTGCGAACATCGGCATGAAACCATGGCGCAGGCTGTGCATCATTGCCGCCTTGCGCACGGCGTAATCAGCGGCATAGAGCAGGACGCAGACCTTCACCAGTTCCGACGGCTGCAGGTTGAATACATAAAGCGACAACCAGCGCCGGCTGCCATTGACCTCACGTCCGATCCCCGGCACCAGGACCAGCACCAGCAATGCAATGCCGAGCAGGAACAGGAATGGTGCGGCACGCTGCCAGATGCGCAGCGGCACCTGGAAAGTCACCACCGCCGCAACCAGGCTGATCAAGACATAAAACGCATGACGTGCCAGGTAATAGCTCGCATTGTTGCCGGCGCTGCGACTCGCTTCAGCTATCGCGATAGAGGCCGAATAGACCATCACCAGACCAAAGGCGAGCAGCAGCACGGTGGTCCAGATCAGTTCGCGGTCATACTCCGCGCTTGCGCTGCGCTGATTGATGGCGGAGTAATACATACTCACGCCTGACTCCTTTTCAGCGCCGCCACTGCGTCCGCAAAAACCTCGGCACGGTGGATGTAGTTGCGATACATGTCATAACTGGCACAGGCCGGTGACAACAACACAACGTCTCCCGGTTGCGCAGACCGGTAGGCCAGCGCCACGGCCTCGGCCATGTCGCCCGCGCGCAGCAACGGCACGCTGTCGCCGATGGCTGCAGCGATGCGCGGCGCATCGCGCCCGATCAACACCACTGCGCGTGCCCGGCCGCGTGCCGCAGCGGCCAGCGGCGCAAAATCCTGGCCCTTGCCATCACCGCCAGCAATCAGCACCACCGGTTCGCGCATACCGGTCAGCGCTGCAACCGTGGCCCCGACGTTGGTGCCCTTGGAATCGTCATAAAATGATATATTATTGATTTTATTGATAATTTTTGCACGATGCGGCAGGCCGTCAAACATTTGCCAGCCGCGGACTATGGCGCTGTCGGCCACACCGATGGCACGGCACAAGGCCCCCGCCGTCAATGCATTCGCCGCGTTATGCAATCCGGCGATCCGCAACGCACTGGTCGGCGCCACTGTGGCGTCGCCACGCATCAGGCCGGCACCATCAGCTGCAATACCCCAGTCCTCCGGCTCACGCGGCGCATCGAGTCCGAACGTCACTGTGCGCCGGCCCGGACGCGCCATGCCGCTGCTCCATTCATCCTGACGGTTAAGCACCTGCAGTCCCTCGCCGCCGAAGATTCGGCTTTTGGCTTCGGCGTATTCACGCATGCCGGCATAACGATCGAGATGATCTTCCGACAGATTCAGCGCCGTCGCCGCTGCCGGCCTCAGGGAGGTCGTGCTCTCCAGCTGAAAGCTCGACAGTTCCAGCACAAACGCACCGGGCCACGCTGCCCCGTTCTCGATATCCGTCAGTGCATTCAGTACTGGCAGACCGATATTGCCGGCCACTATCGGGTTCAGTTCCGCCGCACAACAAATGGCTCCGACCAGCGCTGTTACTGTGCTCTTGCCGTTGGAGCCGGTGATGGCCACCAGTGGCGTCACATCCGCGCGGGTCGCCAGCGCCTGCGCAAACAGCTCCACATCGCCGACCACCGGCACGCCGCGTGCAGCCGCCTGTGCGATCGCACCGGTGCGCCGGTCCACGCCCGGACTTACCGCGACGAGATCCGTGCCGATCACCTGTGCATCAGGCGCAACACCCAGCGCCAGCGGCACCTGCGGCAGCTCCTGGCGCAGCGTCGCAGCAGCGGGCGGTTCAGCACGGGTGTCGGTTGCGCGCACCGCGGCGCCATGTCGTTGCAGCCAGCGCACCAGCGACAGGCCGGTATCACCCAGCCCGACCACCAGCACTTGTGCGCCGTTGAAATCAATCATCAGCAGCACCCCGACAGCGTCGCAGCGCAGAGCAAACACCAGCAGCGCCGGTTGCTCCGGTCTGCGTCCTGCTGCATCTGATTTTTGCGGTTCATATCGCATTTCATCGCAGCTTCAATGTCGAAAGTCCCACGAGCACCAGCATCATCGTGATAATCCAGAAGCGCACGACGACCTGATTCTCTTTCCAGCCCTTCAGTTCGAAGTGGTGGTGCAGTGGCGCCATGCGGAATATTCGTTTTCCGGTCAGCTTGAATGAAGCCACCTGCAACATCACCGACAGCGTTTCGACGACAAACACGCCGCCCATGATGAACAGCACGATCTCCTGGCGCACGATGACGGCGATCGTGCCCAGCGCCGCGCCCAGCGCGAGTGCACCGACGTCGCCCATGAACACTTCCGCCGGATAGGCGTTGAACCACAGGAAAGCAAGGCCGGCACCGGCAATTGCTCCGCAGATCACCGTCAGTTCGCCGGCGCCCGGGATATACGGAAACACCAGATACTTGGCGAACACGGCATTACCCGCGACATAGGCAAAAATGCCCAACGCACTGCCCACCATCACCGTCGGCATGATCGCCAGTCCGTCGAGGCCGTCGGTCAGGTTGACCGCATTGCTGGTGCCGACAATGACGAAATAAGTCATGGTGATGAAACCGATGGTGCCCAGCGGATAGGCCAGTTGCTTGAAAAACGGCACGATGAAAGCAGTCTGTGCCGGCAGATTGGTCGAATACGCAATAAAGATCGCCGCACCAAGCCCGATGACCGATTGCCAGAAAAACTTGGTCCGTGCCGGCAATCCTTTCGGATTGCGATGCACCACCTTGCGGTAATCATCAACCCAGCCGATGGCGCCGAAACCCACGATCACGCACAGCACGACCCAGACAAAGCGGTTCTGCAAGTCGGCCCACAGCAGCGTGGTGATGATGATGGAGACCAGGATCAATGCGCCGCCCATGGTCGGCGTGCCGGCCTTGATCAAATGTGTCTGTGGCCCGTCATCGCGCACCGCCTGGCCGATCTTGTAGGCCGCCAGCTTGCGGATCAGTCCGGGTCCAACCACAAATGAAATGATCAGCGCTGTCAGACAGGCCAGCACCGCGCGCAACGTCAGATAACTGAACACGTTGAATGCACGGACATACTGTTCCAGCCATTGCGCCAATTCCAGCAGCATCGACTAAGTCCCCGCCTTGTTATTGACTTCCGTAACCTCAAAACTGCGCACCACGCGCTCCATCTGCATGAAGCGCGACCCTTTGACCAGCAACGTGGTCTGCGGCCCGAGTTCAGGCTCGACATCGGCCAGTAAATCCTCGATGCGCGGGTAATGACGGGCGCCGGCGCCGAATGCACGCGCCGCTTCAGCCGCCAGGTCGCCAAGCGCGTACAACCGCTCTACGCCTGCCGTCCGCGCGTAATCACCCACCTCCTCATGAAAGGCCGTGCCCTGGGTACCGACTTCGCCCATATCGGCAAGCACCAGTAATTTGCGGCCCGGTGCACGCGCCAGGACGTCGATCGCGGCGCGCACCGAATCGGGATTGGCGTTGTAGGTGTCATCGATCAGCGTAGTCCCGCGTACGCCCGCCTTCACCTGCAACCGGCCTTTCACTGCAACAAAACGGGCCAGCGCCTGCGCACATACGGCCAGCGGAACTCCGGCTGCAGTGGCTGCTGCAATCGCTGCCAGTGCGTTGCGTGCGTTATGTTCCCCGGCCAGCGGCAAATCGAATTCGACCGCGGCTTCCGGCGTGACTACTTTCAGGCTCGCAGATGCCGGGCCCATGACGCATTCGGCGCGGACTGCCGCCCCGGCACGCAGACCAAAATCACGGATCGTGCGCACTGCTGCCGTTTTCTTCCACACAGCCACATGCGCATCATCGGCATTGATTACCGCGATGCCATCCGCCGGCAGCGCGCCTATCAGGTTCGCATGTTCTGCGGCGACCTCGGCCACCGAGCGCATGAACTCCTGGTGTTCGCGCTGCGCATTGTTGATCACTGCAATCGTCGGCGCGGCAATACCGCCCAGCTGCGCGGTTTCGCCGGGGTGATTCATGCCGACCTCCACCACTGCGACCCGGTGCGCCGCACGCAGCGCGAGCAGCGTCAGCGGCAAACCAATGTGATTGTTTAGGTTGCCGCGGGTTGCAAGCACTGCAGCGTCGCCAAAATGCTGTCGCAGGCAGGCCGCAATCATTTCCTTGACCGTGGTTTTGCCATTGGACCCCACCACCGCAATCAGCGGCAGGTGAAACTGCCGGCGCCAGTGCGCAGCCAGCGCGCCCAGCGCCATCGTCGTATCAGCTACGGCAGCAACCGGGATCGATGGCGCTGCGCCTGCGTATGCCTGGTCTATCAAAGCCGCAACAGCACCTGCCCCTGACGCCTGTCCGATGTAATCGTGGCCGTCGTAACGCTCACCGCGCAACGCAATAAACAGGTCGCCCTTCTTCACGGCACGACTGTCCGTACAGACATCTTCGAAGCGCACCTCGCCACCCCGCGGCTCGCCGCGCAGTTCGCCACGCAGTTCGCCATTCAGCACCGTCGCTGTCTGGGCCAGCGTCATCACCGCTTGCTCCCCGCCAGCGCAGCGCGCACCACGGCGGCGTCGCTGTAGCGCCGGCGCACGCCGCGGATCTCCTGATAACGCTCATGCCCTTTGCCCGCGATCAATACTATGTCGCCGCGCCGCGCCTCAACCAGCGCCCGTTTCACCGCCAACCGGCGGTCGGCAATCTGTTCGTGCGCACCGCTCACGCCTTCGGCAATGTCGGCAATGATGGCCCGCGGATCTTCGTTGCGCGGATTGTCGCTGGTGATGATCACGCGATCAGCAAGTCGTGAAGCTGTCGCGCCCATCAGCGGCCGCTTGCCGCGATCACGATCACCACCGCAGCCGAATACACAGATCAATCGTGCATGATCGGCGGTCACGGCACGCAGACTGCCCAGCACTTTTTCCAGTGCATCCGGAGTATGCGCATAGTCCACGATAACCAGCGGCGCCCGCCCGCCGCCGTAACGCTCCATGCGCCCTGGCACCGGCGCCGCCTTTTCCAGTGCGGCAATGGACTGGTCGAGACCGACATCGCTGGCCAGCAGTGCCGCCAGCGAGCCCAGCAGATTCGTCGCGTTGAAGGCGCCGATCAACGGACTTTGCAGCGTGGCCGCACCCCAGGGAGAGCGGATGTCAAAAGACACGCCGTCCAGTCCCAGGCGCAGATTCCGGCCTTCTACACACGGCACCCGCCCGCGCAATGACCGCAGCTGAAAACCGTAGCCCAGCACTTTTGCCCGCTTGTGCTTCCAGCATTGCGCCAGCTCCCGGCCGAAAGCATCGTCCTGATTAAGTACCGCATAACCGAGCGTAGGCCAGCGAAACAGCCGCGTCTTTGCGGCCTTGTAATGCCGCATCGTGCCGTGAAAATCGAGATGGTCCCGCGTCAGATTGGTCAGCAACGCCACATCAAAACTGACGCCGGACAACCGGTCCTGTGCCAGCCCATGCGAAGAAACCTCCATACACACGGCCTGCGCCCCGGCGCGTTTCAGCGTGCGCATGCGCGCGTGCAAGGTCACCGCATCTGGGGTGGTATTGATGCTCGCGTCGAGACGCCCTGAAAATCCGCTGCCCAGCGTGCCGATCACCGCGCATTTGCGCCGGGCACGGGTCAGCGACTGCGCGATCCACTGGCTGCACGAAGTTTTGCCGTTGGTGCCGGTGATGCCAATGGCCCACAACTGCGCCCCGGGATTGCCGTAGATTTCGCTGGCAATCACACCCGCCTGACGGCGCAGCTGCGCGATGCCGAGATTGGGCACCCGCCAGCGGGCATTCCACGCATATTGATCCGCGTCCCACAACACCGACGTCGCGCCATTGGCTATCGCCTGCGGAATGTAATTGCGCCCATCACGTGACTCCCCCGGATAGGCCACAAAAGTATCGCCAGGCTTTACGGCCTTGCTGTTCACCGTCAATCGGCGCACGCCCAGCTGGCGTACGGCCTGCATGTCGAGACGACTGGTCGCGGGCATCACACCTCCTCCCGTACCAACGGCACGTTTTCGGGATTTAATACCGTGGTTTTGGCCGGAGCATCAGGCGGCACCGCAAGAAAACGCAGCGTACCGGCCGCAACCTGACTGAACACCGGCGCCGCAACCGCGCCGCCGTAATACTGACCGGTCGGTTCATCGATCATCACCGCAATCACCACGCGTGGATGCGATGCAGGGGCCATGCCAACGAATGACGCCACATAACGGTTGGCGGCATAACCATTGCCTTCCATTTTGTGCGCTGTTCCGGTCTTGCCGGCGACGGTATAACCGGCAACCTGCGCGCCCGGCGCAGTGCCACCGGGTTGAGCGGCCAGCTCCAGCATCTTGCGCACCGCCAGCGCGGTCTGCGCCGACACCACCCGTGTGCCCTGCGGCGGTCCATCGCGCTTGAGCAGCGTCACCGGATACAACACGCCGTCCGATGCAAACATCGTGTATGCGCGCGCGAGTTGCAGCAGCGACACTGACAGTCCATAACCGTACGACATCGTCGCCTGCTCTATCGGCTTCCAGGTCGCGTAGCCGCGCAGCCGCCCCGAAACTTCACCGGGGAATCCCGAACGCGGTTGCGTGCCAAAACCCGCGCGGGTGAACATGCTCCACAGCGCTTCCGACGACAGCGCGAGACCCATTTTCGCCGTACCGACATTGGAAGATTTCTGGATCACCTGTGCAACCGTTAATGCTCCTTGCGGATGCGCGTCATGGATCGTGCGATTGCCGATGGTCAGTTGCCCGGGCGCCGTCTGGATCACGGTCTCGGGTTTGTACAAACCCGCCTCCAGTGCCGCGGCTGCAGTAAAGGGTTTCAGCGTCGAGCCCGGCTCAAACAGATCGGTAACCACGCGGTTGCGCATACGGTGCGCATCCAGCTTGCCGCGGTTGTTCGGGTTGTAGGTCGGCAGATTGGCCATGGCGAGAATTTCGCCGGATTCGGCGTCCAGCACGACAATGCCGCCAGCCTTGGCGCGATGTGCAACCACAGCGGCTTTGAGTTCGCGGAACGCCAGATACTGGATGCGCGCGTCTATCGACAGCGTCAGTTTCTGGCCGTTCTGCGGCACCCGTATGCTTTCCACATCCTCGACGATGCGACCCAGCCGGTCCCTGATCACACGTCGGCTGCCGGGTTTTCCGGCCAATGTGCTTTCGAACGCCAGCTCGAGGGCCTCCTGCCCTTTTTCATCAACACCGGTAAAGCCGATGATGTGCGACATCACCTCACCCGCCGGGTAGTAACGGCGATGTTCGCGCTGCAGAAATATCCCGGGTATGCCGAGCCGCACCACGCGCTCCGCCTGCTCCGGCGGCAACTGGCGCCGCAAATATACAAACTCGCGATCCGTATCGGACAGCCGCGTCCGCAGTTCGTCGTTGCTGATATTGACCAGCTTGGCAAGTTTGCGCAGTTCCGCGGGTTCCGCCTCGACATCGCCGGGGCTGGCGGCCACCGCTTCCACCGGCGTGGAAATGGCCAGCGGCTCGTTGTTGCGATCCACGATCATGCCGCGACTGGCGCCGATTTCGATGACCCGGGAATAACGCGATTCCCCCTTGCGTTGCAGAAAATCGTTGTTCAGCGCCTGCAGCCACAAAGCGCGCCCGGCCAGACCGACAAACCAGGCCAGCATTACCAGCAACAGCAGATTGGCCCGCCATGCCGGCAAGCCAGGTAATGGCGCGCGCCTTGCCGCCGGTTTCATGGCCGGGGCTCCGCCGCTGGTGCAGGCACCACTTCCAGACGATCCGCTGCAGGCAGACGCATGTTCAATTCACGGGTTGCAATGCGCTCAACACGCCCATGCGTGGCCCAGGTGCCTTGCTCAAGCTGCAGTTGCCCCCACTCGATTTCAAGCTTCCGGGCCGTAGCCTGCTCCCGCTGCAGTTCGCCGTAGAGCTTGCGCCCCTTGTGCTGCGATGCCACCACCGCCAGCGCGCAGGCCATCAGCGTTGCCAGCAATATGAATATGAGACGGCCGATCATGCGCTGCCTGCCGTGGTGCGTTCGGCAACCCGCATTACTGCGCTGCGCGCCCGCGGGTTGGTTGCGATTTCCGCAGTGCTGGCGCGCTGCGCGCGACCGACCAGCCGCAAACGCGGTTGCGGCAGATCACGGGCGCGTACCGGCAATCGTTCCGGCAACAGGTCCGCGCGCGACTGCTCGCGCAGGTAGCGCTTGACGATGCGGTCCTCGAGCGAATGAAAGCTGATCACCACCATACGACCACTCGGATTGAGCAGGGCCGTGCACTGCGGCAGCACTATCGATAGCTCCTCAAGCTCCTGATTGATGTGAATCCGTAAAGCTTGAAACGTGCGCGTCGCCGGATCCTGGCGTGGTTCGCGCGTGGGAACGGCTTCTGCCACGATCGTGGCAAGTTGTCGTGTGGTGTCAACAGGTCCCCGCGCCCGAGCCGCAATAATCGCTGCTGCAATCTGTTTAGCAAACCGTTCTTCGCCATGATTTTTTATTACCCCCCTGATTTCCGCTTCACTCGCCGTATCCAGCCACTGCGCCACACTGGTGCCGTGACCGGGATCCATACGCATGTCCAGCGGTCCGTCATGCCGGAAACTGAATCCGCGATGACCATCGTCCAACTGCGGCGAGGACACACCGAGATCCAGCAACAAGCCATCCACTCCTGCAATGTTTTCGTTTCGCAACATTTCGCCTGCGCGACTGAACGCGCTGTGCCGCATTACAAATCGCGGGTCGCGTATGTCTGCGCCTGCTTTCACCGCCTCGGGGTCGCGATCGAACGCAATCAACCGCCCTCCTTTGCCCAGCTGCTCCAATATCAGGCGACTGTGGCCGCCCCTGCCAAACGTGCAATCGACATAAGTGCCTTCCGGCTGGATGTTCAATGCTGCTATCGCTTCCTGCGCAAGTACCGCGGCATGCACGCCACTCGTCACAAAGAGAAATCCTCCAGCTCGGCAGGCAGTCCGCCGGCGCCAAAACCACCGGCGTTTTCGATCAACTGTGTCCAGCGCTCCTCGTTCCACAATTCGAATTTGCGGCCCTGACCGACCAGCACCACACTTTTCTCGAGTTGCGCAAAACGCCGCAGCTCGGGCGAGATCAACACGCGCCCGGCGCCGTCCATGTCGACATCGACGGCGAAACCGATCAGCCTGCGCTGCAACTCGCGCACACGTGGATCAAGATTCGACAGGCCTTCGAGTTTTTGCTGGATGATTTCCCAGTCCGCCAGCGGATAGAGCAGCAGACAGCGATCAGCGTCGGCGGTAATGACCAGGTGACCCGCACAGCGCTCGAGCAAGGTATCGCGATGACGTGCCGGGACGGCAAGCCTGCCTTTGCTGTCGAGATTGAGTTGTGCGACACCGCGAAACACGCGCGCTCCCTTGATGAGCGGGAGGTATGCGCTGCCGCACCCGGCAGGCACTTCTCCCACTTTCTACCACTTCGCCCCACTATAAATAACTGGGTTCAGGTGGTCAAGGGTCAAATTACCAATTTCCTTTTTTACGACAATGACTTACGGCCACTTGTTGACGTCAGGTTTCAGTGTTTTTTTCAATTGAAATATAGCAATAAAAACAATAGGATATTGCGCGTACTGAAAGTAGCGCATTAAGTAATTATGCTTAAAAATCAGGCAATTACAGCGAATTGATGTCGCCATAACCCAACGAACACCGCCACAATGCCCTGAGGAAAGGTGAAGCTGGCCGATAAGCCGGGTTCTGTCGTGGACAGCCATTCCTCTGGGCCGCACATCGCTGTACGGCTCAAGCCACCTACCCGCAAGCTCGGCGGGACGCGTCAACGCTTGCCTATTCGGTGTTGCTCCGGGTGGAGGTTACCGTGCCACTCGCGTTACCGCGAGTGCGGTGCGCTCTTACCGCACCTTTTCACCCTTACCTGATCCGTCGCAATCCACTTGCGTGGACAACGATAGTGCTCGCGCACCCCCCCCCATTTAAGAGAGACTTTGCGGCGCTTACGCGCCGCAAAGTCGGGCGGCCATCGGCGGTTCATTCTCTGTGGCCCTATTCCTCGCCTCACGGCGGACGGGCGTTACCCGTCACCCTACCCTATGGAGCCCGGACTTTCCTCTATGCACGGCACGGTCGGGTTGCCCCGTCCGGTTTATTCCGCACACAGCGGCTGCCTGGCCAGCTTCGCCGCGGATTTTATCATGTGGACACCCCACCCGGCGCCCGCGCCGCCTCAACATCCTGACCGGGCCTGCACTGCCGCCAGCAATCGATGCAAATGGTGGTCGCGCACGCCCAGTGCATCGAGATGGCGCAGCGTATTCACCAGATAGTCGATATTGGGACCGCGCTCACCGCAACAGCCGGCAATGATTTCAGCTGCGGCCTCGATTTCCAGACAACCCGCATAACCATCGTGGCGGCGGTTGGCCAGAAAGGTCAGCGCCGTCCGGCGCTGCGTGCCGATCAACACCGGCAACAACCGTGGCACATAAACCCGTCGTCGCATTTCCTGCCGCCACACGATTTCCAGCACCTCGGGTACATCGGCAACTGCCACACGGTAGGCCGTCCCCCGGCATGCGCCACCGCGGTCCAGCCCCAGCACCAGTCCCGGCGCTGATACCGTGCCGCGGTAACGGCTGGAATAAACGCAAAAAGCACGGTGGTACCCGCGCAGCAAGGCCGACGCTGCAGCTTTGGGTTGAAAGCCAGGATTCCACATCAGCGAGCCGTAAGTGAACAACCACAGGTCGCCACGCGGCAGATCAAGCTGGCTATAATGAAATGGATCATCGCGCGGCAGCGACTCGGACGCGCTGTAATCAGGACGCCGTGGCAGGGACACGGTCAAGAGCCGGCGATCCTCCACGGCATCGTCGCGCCCGCGCGAAACGGCACCAGTGTATCGACACCGAAAGGCACGCTTGCAGGTACTTGCCACGGCTCCTGCGCCAGCGTTATTTTTTTTGTATTGCGCGGTAAACCGTAGAAATCAGCGCCGAAATGACTGGCAAATCCCTCGAGCTTGTCGAGTGCATTTGCCGCGGCAAAAATCTCTGCGTAAAGCTCTATGCCGGCATGCGCGGTGTACATGCCGGCGCAACCACAATCGGTTTCCTTGGTATGCCGTGCATGCGGCGCGCTGTCAGTGCCCAGGAAAAATTTCGGATTACCGCTGGTCGCTGCGGCCACCAGCGCGTCCCGGTGCACTTCACGCTTCAGGATGGGCAGGCAATAATGGTGCGGCCTCACGCCACCGGTAAACAATGCGTTGCGGTTCAGCAGCAGATGCTGCGGCGTGATCGTGGCGGCTATCCGTGCCGACGCCGCCGTCACAAACGCGACAGCCTCGCGCGTGGTGATGTGCTCCATGACCACTTTCAAATTGGCAAATCGCGCAATCAGCGGTGCCAGCGTGCGTTCGATAAACACCCGCTCGCGATCAAACACATCAACATCGTCATCCGTGACTTCACCGTGCACCAGCAACGGCAACCCGGTTTTTTCCATCGCCTCCAACACCGGAAAACATTTTTCGATTGCGGTAACACCGGAATCCGAGTTGGTGGTCGCCCCCGCCGGATAATATTTCACTGCGTGTATCACGCCGCTTTGTCTGGCTTTCGCCATTTCTTCAGGCCGCGTTTTGTCGGTCAGATACAACGTCATCAACGGTTCAAAGCGGCTGCCTGCCGGCAATACGGCAAGGATGCGCTCACGATAAGCCAGCGCCAGCTCGGTAGTGGTCACGGGCGGCTTCAGATTGGGCATGACGATGGCGCGCGCAAAACGGGCGGCGGTATGTGGCAGCACATCGCGCATGGCAACCCCGTCACGCAGATGCAGATGCCAATCATCGGGCTGGCTGATGGTGATGGATTTTTTGGTCGCATTCATGGTGCTGTGAATCTTAAACGCTGCCCGGTCAACAGTAAATTCGAACTATGCCGACGCCTGCCATTCATGATTCATCCTTGAGACTCAGCGCACGCTGGTACAGAACATTGCGGTTGCCGCCGGTCAGTTTGACGGCCAGGACCACAGCCTGCTTCAGCGGCAGTTCATCAAGCAGCACTTTCAGCACGGTTTCCACTTCCACATCATCTCCCTGCTGCCGTTCGGACGCGCCCTGCACCGCAAGCACAAACTCGCCGCGCTGGCGATTGTCATCTGCCTGCAGCCAGGCCACCGCAGCATCCAGCTGGCAGCGATGCACGGTCTCGTGAATCTTGGTCAATTCACGGGCAATCACGATGTCCCGCTCGCCGCCCAGGGCAGCGCAGATGTCGGTAACGCTGTCGATCACACGATGTGGTGCTTCGTAGAACACCAGCATCGCGGTTTGAGCAGCGAGCCCGGCCAGCACGCGACGACGTTCGGTCGCACGCGACGGCAAAAACCCGCAGAACAGAAACTGGCTGGCATCGAATCCGCTGACCGAAAGCAGCGCTGCCGCGGCATTGGCTCCGGGCACCGGCACCACCGCGTAACCCGCGTCGCGCACCGCAGCAACAACCTGCGCGCCGGGATCGGAAATTCCCGGCGTCCCGGCGTCACTGACCAGCGCCACCGCCTTGCCTTCGGCCAGCATGCCGATCACCCGCTCGGCAGCCCGTCGCTCATTGTGTTCATGTACGGCAAGCATTTTTGCGGAAATACCATGACGGTCCAGCAATCTGATCGTGAGCCGCGTGTCTTCGGCCGCAATCACATCAACGGCCTTGAGCACCTCCAGCGCGCGCAATGTGATATCGGACAGATTTCCGATGGGCGTCGCGACTACATATAATGTGCCTCTATTGACCCCGCGCCCTGCATGCACACCTGTTTGCACACTTGTTTCCGCCACCGGACTCCTAACATGATCCATCGTCTGTTCCGCGCCGCCGCCATCACGGGACTGGCTTCCGTACTATACGGAGCACCCGCCGCATTGGCCAGCGACGCCGGCAATACACCCTTCGCCGGCCCGATCCAGGTGGCGCATATTGCGCTGCTGTTGCCCGTCCAGTCCAAGTTGTTCGGGCCGCATGCCCGCGCCCTGCGTGACGGCTTCCGGGCAGCGGCAAAGGTACAGGGACGCGATGTGCTGCCAGTGCGCGAATACGCAGTATCCGAAGAAGTCGGCAATGTGCTGGAGGGTTATCGCACGGCGGTTGCTGCCGGAGCCCAGGTAGTCGTCGGCCCCCTGACGCGGGACGCCGTCACAGCGCTGGCCTTCGGTGAACCGGTGCCAGTGCCCACATTGGCGTTGAACGTGGCGGACAACACCGGCCGCACGCCCGGCAATCTCTACATGTTGAGCCTGCAGGTGGAAACCGAAGCGCGCCAGGTTGCGCAGCTTGCCTGGCGCGAAGGCCGGCGCAACGCCGTCATCATCAGCGGCAACAGTCTCGTACAGCGTCGCATGCAGGCTGCGTTCGCCAGCGAGTTCTCGCAGCTGGGCGGCACAGCGACTGATGTGGCGTATTCAGCAGATCCCGCAAAACTGAGCCTGATCGGCCGCAACAGCATCGCGCGCAGCAACGAAGACATGTATTTCCTCGCGCTGGACTACACCGAGTCGCGCACAGCTCGCGCCTACCTCGGTGCTACACCCATTTACGCGACTTCCAGCGTACATGTCGGCGACCCCGGTCCAATCGCCGGATACGATCTTGCGGGAGTTACTTTCGTGGACATGCCCTGGTTGCTGGAGCCCAACCACGCTGCGGTAATGATCTATCCCCGGGCGAATCCGCGCGGCACGCCCGATCTCGAGCGCCTGTATGCGCTGGGCATCGACGCCTGGCGCGTCGCCCAGTTGCTGCTTGCGGGCGCCCGCGACATCCGGCTCGACGGTGTCACCGGACAACTGTCGCCGGGGCCCGACGGTCAGATCGAACGACAACTGGTTGCAGGACGTTATGTGGATGGCCGCCCGCGACTCATAGAACCCGCAGCACGTGAATCCGCGCGGTGAACAGGCTGAATCGCTGGCTGCGGATTTCCTGCGCAGCCATGGCCTGACCGTCACCAAGAAAAATTACCGCTGCCGCCATGGGGAAATCGACCTCATTGCCCGCGATGGCGACACCGTAGTTTTTGTCGAAGTGCGCAGCCGCGCCGATACGTCCTACGGCGGTGCCGCTGCAAGCATCACTTTGGCCAAACGCGAGCGCCTGCTGAAGACCGCCCGCCATTACCTTGCCGGGATTCATCCCCTGCCGCCTTGCCGTTTTGACGCTGTGTTGCTGACCGGCAATGCACCGCACATAGACTGGATACGCAACGCCATCGAAGAATAGCTGTCCAATCCGCCTCACAGAGTACAATATCGCCCACCATGGATCTCATCTCCCGCATCAGTGAAAATTTTTCAGAGAGCGCCCATCTCAAGCTGCAAAGCATGGACACGCTGGCAGCACCCATAGCCGCCGGAGTGCAGGCCATGGTGCGCTGCCTGCAGGAGGACGGGAAAATTCTCGCCTGCGGCAACGGCGGCTCTGCTGCCGATGCCCAGCATTTTTCTGCGGAACTGCTGAACCGATTCGAGGTCGAACGTCCCGGACTGGCTGCAATGGCACTGACTACCGACAGTTCAACCCTGACCTCCATCGCCAATGACTATGATTTCACGCAAATTTTTTCAAAGCAGGTGCGCGCACTCGGCCATGCCGGTGATGTGCTGCTGGCGATTTCAACCAGCGGCAACTCGCCCAACGTCATTGAAGCAATCGCCGCAGCACACGAATGCGACATGCGGGTGGTTGCGCTGACTGGCCGCAACGGCGGAAAAATGGCTGAACTCATGAAACCGGCAGATGTGCACATCTGCGTACCCGCAACAAGCACCGCTCGCATCCAGGAAGTGCATCTGCTGACACTGCACTGCCTGTGCGACGGCATTGATTGTCTACTTTTGGGAGTCGAATAAATGCGCAAGCTTTTTACAGTGACCTGCATCGCGCTGCTGCCGGTCCTTTCCGGATGCCTGGCCATGGCCGTTGGCGGCGCGGCAACCGGCCTCATGGTTGCGGAGGACCGCCGCACGGTAGGCACCATGACCGAAGATCAGGGCATCGAATTCAAGGTTTCCAACCGCATTGAAGAAAAATACAAGAACACGCACCTCAACGTCACCAGCTACAACCGTGCCGTGCTGCTGACCGGCGAAGTCCCCAGCGAAGCTGCCAGGACGGATGCCGAGCGCATCGCGCGTGCCGTGGACAATGTACGCAGTGTGTTCAATGAACTGCAGGTTGCCGGCAACACCTCGCTGCAAGCCCGCACCAACGATACCGTGCTGACTTCCAAGGTCAAGGCGCGTTTCATCGACGCCCGAAAATTCAGCCCGCTGCACGTCAAGGTCGTCACCGAGAACGGCGTGGTTTACCTGCTGGGAATGGTCAAACGCCAGGAGGCTGCAGATGCCACCGAAGTCGCTCGCACCACCGGTGGCGTGCGCAAAGTGGTCCGCGTATTCGAATATCTCGACTGAAGCATTCGTTACGCGGATACCCGGGGGCGCCGCGAGCGCCCCTGTTTTTTTTGGCGGAGACCGTTTGTCGCGGAAAGCGTGCACGCGTAGACTTCGCCCTCATGCACGACACCCCGGAATTCGAAAAACGCATCTGCGCGCCAGCCGATCTGGCCCAGCACGTCAGTGGACTTGCCCGGCCGCTGGTGTTCACCAACGGCGTATTTGATCTGCTGCACCGGGGCCATGTCACTTACCTCGCCCAGGCCCACGCGCTGGGCGCCAGTCTGGTTGTTGCGCTGAACAGCGATGTTTCCGCCAGACGCCTCGGCAAAGGTGCGGATCGACCGATCAATGCGCTGGCCGACCGCGCCGCGGTAATCGCCGCGCTGGGCGACGTTGATCTGGTGACCTGGTTCGAAGCCGACACGCCGCTGGAACTGATCCTCGCGCTGAAACCCGATGTGCTGGTCAAGGGCGGCGACTGGAAAACAGATGCCATCGTCGGGGCCGATGCCGTGCGCGGCTGGGGCGGCAGCGTGCATTCCATTCCCTTTGCCCATCAGCGTTCGACCACCGCATTACTGGCGCGGGTGCGGGCTGCGGAGCAGCGCTGAGCAAGTGCTCACCCCCCCCGCACCGATATTAATATAACTTGTTGATTATATTAATATTTATTGCTTCACCGGGGTGCTGACCGGGCAACTGACTGCCCTGATCTCCGTCGCCGGAAAACCGCGTTGCAGGTCCGTCAGCCGGGCTATGGTCGCAGCGCTGGGCTCACGCACAAAATAATTCACCTGTTTCAGGAATTTGTCGCGCCGCGTAACGATTGCCGAGCGCACACCGCGTTCGCGCAAGCGCTCCATTTCCGTATTGGCCGCGGCCTCGCTTTTATACAAACCCAGCGAAACCGCATTGCGCCAGGGACCGGCGTCCTGAACCACATAATATTCGGTCACATCCAGCGCCTTCAATTCACCGATCTTGCGGTCGATTTCGGCCTTGTTTTTCATTGGCGCCATGTGCACCCAGTAACCATCCAGCTCGGTCACACGACGCAACATGGCACCGGCAGGCAGGCCCAGCGCCGCCAGCGCAGCATCGGCACGCACCGCCTCTACCGCCCCCAGAGCACCCCATTCCACGCAGGCTGCCGGCGGCGCCCCCCCGGCCAATGTGGACGGTGCAGCGGAGCCCGGCATGGTTTCGGCGGTTGCCGAGATAATTTTTTCCGGGCTGATCTGCAGCAACTGTATCTGTGCCGCAGCCTCCTCCGACACACCCAGATAATGGTGATAAGCAAAAAAGCCGACATTGGCGAGCAGCACCAGCAGAACTATGGTTCTCATGGCGTTCAACTTCCCGGCTGCAGGGCAATCTGCAGCAATCCTTCCAGCACCAGATTATCCACAAGCGTCACCTGCGCGTTAAGTTGTTTCTCGATCAGCGCAGCAGCACCGCCGGACAGCACCACCACCGGTGTCGTCCCCGCACTTTCCTGCAGATAACGCGCCACCCGTTCGACGGCACCGGCCAGCGCATTGATGGCACCGCTGGCGATGGCATCACCGGTGTTGTCGGGAAAATACTGAAACCCGCCTGCGCGCGCTGCCAGATTCGCCGTGTCGCGCGCCAACGCATCCTGCATCAGGTTCGCACCCGGTACGATGCAGCCGCCGAGAAACACGCCTTCGGCATCGAGCGCATCCACCGTCATCGTCGTGCCGACGTTCACCACCACGCAAGCCGCGCCGGTCAGATGCCAGGCGCCGATCAGTGCCGCCCAGCGGTCCGGACCCAGCGTCGCCGGATCGGCATAACTGCTGCGCACGCCGCACTGCGCCGCGGCGCTGACGATCCACTGCGGTGTGCAGCGCGCACCGGCAAGTGCCTTGGCAACCGCCACCTGCACCGCGGCGCCGGCAACATTCGAGGCCATGATGCGATCCATCGCCGGCAGTGCTGCAAACGCCGCCGCCAGTTCTGCCGCCTGTTGCGTCGGCACCCAGTCCTGACGCACCCAGCTCCCGTCCTGATGGTGGCCCCATTTGATACGGGTGTTGCCAATGTCGATGGCGAGCAGGTTCATGCGCCAGCTCCCGCCGCGCGCAGGCTGACTTCACCGCTGTGAAAACGTGTAATGACATCACCGTTTGCCAGCAGCAGTGCACCATCGTCGGCGACACCCTGCACGCGCCCCGTCTTTGCCTGCCCATCCGGCAGCTCCAGGCGCACCTGCTGCCCCTGGTGTAAATGCAGGCTTTGCCACTCTGCGCGCAAGGGTGCAAAACCCTGCGCGGCAAAAAGGTCCAGTACCACCACCAGCTCCTGCATCAGTTTTCCCAGCAGCACGCTGCGATCCACTGGCGCACCGGTCGCGGCCTCCAGATCTGCCACGGGCTGGTCGACTGCCGCACAGATGCGCGGATCTGCCCGCACATTGACACCGACGCCGATCACCGCGACGCTGGGTCCCAGCACGTCGCCCTGCATCTCGATCAGGATGCCGGCGAGCTTGCCATCCGCCAGCACTACATCATTGGGCCACTTCAGCTGCACCGCGCCTGCGCCCGCGGCCCGCAGCGCGCGCGCCAGCGCCAGGCCCACGGCCAGGCTCAGTCCCGCCAGTTCACGCGCGCCTTTGGTAAATCGCCACAGCACAGAAAACGTCAGCGTACTGCCGATGCCGGAATGCCACACCCGCCCGCGTCGGCCGCGCCCTGCGCTCTGCGCCTCCGCCGCCAGCGCGAGGCCGCTCTGCGCCCCGCCGGCCGCACGCTGCATCAATTGGGTATTGGTGGAATTCACCGCATCGTGGATTTCCAGTGTGATGCGCTCGGCACCGGCGCCCAGCGCCGCACGTACATGGGCCGCGTCGAGCAGGGACACGGCTTGCGCCAGGCGATAGCCACGGCCGCGAACTTTCTCGATTTCAAAACCGGTATCGGTAATGGCACGGATGCCGTACCACACCGCGCTGCGGGTGACACCCAGCGATTGCGCGATGTCTTCGCCGGAGTGGAATGCGCCGTCAGCAAGGGCGCGCAGGGTCTGAAATGCCATGGCGTTCATCGAGGCCGTAGCATAGCCGATTGCGTCACCCCAGCAAGTCCGGTCCGGCAAGTTCCTTTTTTGGCATGCCACGAACAAACAGCCGGGCTATGATTACGGCGGACTGACACCCGACCGCAGGCCGGCCTATCGCCTGCAGCGGCAAGCACAACAATCAGCAGGGGTCATCTCCATTTCGGGGAGACCACATGAAACGTGCATTGCTCGTCGTCGCCGCGCTGCTGGCCGGCTGCTCCATCACGGTCGCCGCGCAGAACTATCCGACCAAACCCATACGCATCATCGTGCCCTTTCCCGCCGGCGGCACATCCGACATCCTCACCCGGCTGATCGGCGCCAAACTGAGTGAATCCTGGGGACAGCAGTTGCTCCCCGACAATCGCCCCGGCGCCAACGGCAACATCGGTGCCGACATGGTGGCGCGCGCCGCGCCCGACGGCCACACGCTGGTGCTGATGGATGTCGGCAACCTCGCGATCAGTCCCAGCGTATTCGCGAAAATGCCCTTCGACATCATCCGCGATTTCGCCCCCGTCACCGTGGTGTCGTATTCGCCGCACATCCTCGCCTCACACCCGAGCATGCCCGCGCGCAACGTCAGGGACGTCATCGCGCTGGCCAAAGCACGCCCCGGCAAACTGAACGACGCCACCGGCCTCGGCGGCGCGCCGCACATGGCCGGATTGCTGTTTGCCTACCGCACCGGCATCAACTGGGTCTACATCCCGACCAAGGGTGGTTTTGCCAACATCCTGATCGTCACCACGGGCGAAGCCGATCTGTTGTTCAACGGCATGCTCGCGACCTTGCCGCATACCAAGTCCGGCCGCCTGCGTCTGCTCGCGGTATCCAGCGACAAACGGTTCCCGACATTGCCGGACACGCCGGTCGTCGCCGAAACGCCGAGCCTGGAAGGTTTTGTCACCGGTTCCTGGCAAGGGGTACTGGCACCGGCAAAAACACCGTCCGAAGTCGTGGCCAAATTGCAGGGGGAGATCTCGCGCATCATCAACATGCTTGACATGAAGGAGAAACTATCCAGTCAGGGTGCCGACCCGATCGGCAACAGCCCGGCGGAAATGGCGAAATGGCTGGCGTCAGAGAAAGAGCGCTGGGCCAAATTGATCAAAGCCACGGGATTCAAACTGGAGAATTGATTTGCGATGACCACGGCGCTGCGCTCGACGCGCGGCGCCGTTCAAATTCCTATCAAATCAAACATTGATGATAACTTATTGATTTATAACAGTATTTTATACTATCGGTTATGATGCAGAGTTTCCGGATGCGCCATTTCTGCGGCAAAATATTGATGGCATGAAACAAACACTCTTTTCACGCTCGACAAAGGCGGGTTTACATCCCCCTTTTAGGGCTTTTTTTACACGTTGGGCAGCAGTCCTGCGCGTCTTCGTGATTGCCGCTTTGCTGGCACCTTGCTGCGCATTCTCGCAGTCCGAATTCAAGCCCGTTGACGAGGCAGCGTCCGTGCCGGATTTCTTCTCGTTTCGAGCACAGCTCCAAGCAGCTATCGCGCGACGCGACACTTCTTCCGTATTGCACGTCCTCCATCGAGATATCAAGCTTTCCTTTGGTGGCGACGGTGGTATCGACGACTTCAAGAAACTCTGGCAGCCAGAATCGTCAGCCTCCCGCCTTTGGGAGACCTTCGCATCAGTCTTGGCACTTGGCGGAACATTCGCACCCGACCAATCTTTCACGGCTCCTTATGTCTTTACGAGATGGCCCAGAGACATTGATGCGTTCGAATTCATGGCTGTCATCGGCTCTGGGGTCCGGGTCCGCCTTGCGCCCAAACTATCAGCGGACATTATTGACTCCTAATGAATCAATGGGGTCAGACTCGATTGATTTTGCTATTGAGGGGGTAATTTTCCATTGAAATCAATCGAGTCTGACCCCATTGATTCTGATTCTTGCTTTGATTCTTGATTCTTGATTCGTGGTTGCGAACCAGCCGCGCGTGCGCGGCTGGCAACTCACGCGCAAGGGCAAGCGCGCGGTGGAACGAGCGTTGCCGACGCGATTGTTGCGTGCATAGCACCCTCGGGTTATAATTATAACTTATTGATTTTATTGATATTTATTGATCTCCGTTTGGCGCTGTGCTCCGGGCCGGCAAACGTGAAGATCATGCAATATCACTGACGGAGAAACATCATGTTCAAGAACGGCATGCGGCCCGTACATCCGGGCGAAATCCTGCGCGAGGATTATCTGGCGCCGCTCAACATGAGCGCAAACGCGCTCTCGAAGGCGCTGAATGTTCCGGCGCCGCGCATCAACGATGTCGTGCGCGAACGGCGCGGCATCACCGCTGACACCGCGATGCGGCTGGCCCGCTATTTTGGCGGCGATGCGCGTTCGTGGCTCAATCTGCAAGCGGCCTATGACCTGCGGCTGGCCGAGCAGGCCAACGCCAAACGCATCGAACGCGAGATCACTCCGGCGACCGCTTGAAATTCCCGACACCATTCCCTGGAAAACGCTGAGAGCCGACAGCGCCACAGGTTAAAATCGCGTTTTTCAGGAAATCATCCCCGGCATGGCCAAACACGCGAAGCTTGGCGCAGAACCCGCTACGGCATCCACCTCCAATTTTATCCGCAGCCACATCGAAGCTGATCTGGCGGCGGGCAAGTACGCGTCGCGCAGCTGGGGCGGCACGCCGGGACCGGCGGCCGCACATCAGGGTGCCGCCGTGGATACTGCAAGAATCCGCACCCGTTTCCCGCCGGAACCCAATGGTTACCTGCATCTGGGCCATGCCAAGTCGATCTGCCTGAACTTCGGCCTCGCCCAGCATTACGGCGGCGTCTGCCACCTGCGCTTTGACGACACCAATCCCGAAAAAGAAGAACAGGAATACGTCGAGTCCATCCGCGATGCCGTGCAGTGGCTGGGTTACGACTGGGGCCCGCATCAGTATTTCGCCAGCGACTATTTCGGCTTCATGTACGAGGCCGCGGAATACCTGATCAGCGCCGGCCACGCCTATGTCGATGAACAAAGCGCGGACGAGATCCGCGCCAACCGCGGCACGCTGACCCAGCCGGGTAAACCCGGGCCGTGGCGCGACCGTCCGGCAACGGAATCGCTGACGCGGCTGCGCGAAATGCGCGCCGGCAAACATGCCGAAGGCGCGATGGTGCTGCGCGCAAAAGTCGACATGGCTTCGCCCAACATCAACCTGCGCGACCCGGCGATCTACCGCATCCGCAAGACGGCGCACCATCGCACCGGGGACGCGTGGTGCATTTATCCGATGTACACCTTCGCCCATCCGGTGGAAGACGCGCTGGAGCGCATCACCCATTCGTTATGCACGCTGGAGTTCGAAGACCAGCGGCCGTTTTACGACTGGCTGCTCGGCAAACTCGCCGATGGTGGCCTGCTGGCACGTCCGCTGCCGCAGCAAGTCGAGTTCGCCCGGCTAAACCTGACCCATGTTGTGTTGTCCAAACGCAAGCTGATCCAACTGGTCGAAGAAAAACATGTGGACGGCTGGGACGATCCGCGCCTGCCCACGCTTGCCGGCGCCCGCCGCCGCGGCTACACGCCGGAAGGTTTCCGCCGCTTTGCCGAACGCATCGGTGTCGCCAAAGGCGATTCATGGATAGCTTATTCGGTGCTCGAAGACTGCATGCGCGAACACCTGAATGAAGCCGCCGAGCGGCGCATCGCCGTGCTCGATCCGGTGAAACTCATCATCGACAACTATCCCGAAGGGCAGCAGGAAGACTGCTTCGCGCCGAATCATCCACAGAAACCCGATCTCGGCAAACGCACGGTGCTGCTGACGCGTGAATTGTGGATCGAGCGCGAGGATTTCGCCGAGACGCCACCCAAGGGTTATTTCCGGCTGTTCCCCGGCAACAACGTGCGGCTGCGCTATGGCTATGTCGTTAAATGTACCGGCTGTCGGAAGGACAATGAGGGACGCGTTATTTCTGTGCATTGCGAATACATACCCGACACCAAGTCCGGCACGCCGGGCGCGGACAGCGTCAAGGTCAAAGGCAACATCCACTGGGTCAGCACCGCCCACGCCCATGCCTGCGCAGTGCGGCTCTATGACCGGCTGTTCAAGACCGAACATCCGGGTGCCGGCGACCGCGATTTCCTGCTCGACCTCAACGCCGACGCCCGCCAGACCATCACTGCACAGCTGGAGCCCGCGCTGCGCGATGCCCCTGCTGATGCACGCTACCAGTTCGAGCGCCACGGTTATTTCATCGCCGACCGCAGGGACAGCAAGTCCGGCGCGCCGGTGTTCAACCGCACGGTGACGCTACGTGATTCCTGGTCTAAGTAAATCGTGGGCTAATGTTAAATAGGAAGTAGATGGAATTGCCATTCATGGTTCGACAAGCTCACCACGAACGGATCAAAACAACCCGTTCGCCCTGAGCCTGTCGAAGGGCGCAGGGCAGCCCCGGCATTTCATCCATCTTTGCGAAGGAACCGCATCATGACCACCAAAACCGCAATCATCACCGGCGCCGGCAGTGGCATTGGCAAAGCCACTGCACTCGCCTTTCTGAAGGACGGCTGGAATGTTGCGCTGGTCGGGCGCCGCCAGAATGTGCTGGAAGAAGCGCTGGCCGAAGCCGGGAAAGATGCCGCGAACGGTGTCGCGGTGCCGACGGATGTTTCAGACCCGCAGTCCGTCACCGCACTGTTTGAACAAGTGAAGAAACGTTATGGCCGCATCGACGCGCTGTTCAACAACGCCGGCCTCAATGCGCCGGGCGTGCCGTTTGAAGATCTGCCTTACGAAAAATGGAAGGCCGTGGTCGATGTCAACCTGAGCGGCTCCTTCCTTTGCGCACAGGCGGCATTCCGCGTGATGAAGACGCAGGATCCGCAGGGCGGACGCATCATCAACAACGGTTCGATCTCGGCGCACGCGCCACGTCCGGACTCGGCGCCTTACACCGCATCCAAGCACGGCGTCAGCGGCCTGACGCGGACGATGTCGCTGGACGGCCGCAAGTACGGCATCGCCTGCTGCCAGGTGGACGTCGGCAATGCAATGACCGAGCTGGCCGCGCGCATGTCCAAAGGCGTCAAGCAGGCCGACGGCGCCATCAAGGCCGAACCGATGATCGACGTCGGTGATGTGGCGCGATCGGTACTGTTCATGGCCAATCAGCCGCCCGGCGTAAACATCTATCACCTGATGGTGATGGCGACCAACATGCCCTACGCCGGCAGGGGTTAGCGCCTTACCCCGCAGGAGCCACAATCGTCGCGCAGGTATCGGTCAGCGATGCCTGCATCCGGCGGCCGGGCGACGGATAAAGTAAAATTTATTAATTAAATCAAATAGCTATGACTTATCACCGGCTGCCTGACCACGACAAAAATTATTCTGACTGACGCGGTAGCCGGGCCTAATTCTGTGCGTAGGACACCAGTTCCATACGCTCGCTGCGCAGTATGCGACCCAGGGAATGGCGGTTCATGTCCTCCCATGCGATGAAGCGCCGCACACCCGGGGCGATCCAGTAGCTCGTCCGCAAGTAGATAGTGCCCGAATGATTGTTGGCCTGGGTAAAGCCGTTCGCCTCTATCCTGAAAGCATCGAATCTGCCCGCGGGAACGTTGACCTGCTCTCTCGCCACAACCTTGAAATCGTACTCCACGTCGAACACGCCGCCGCCACCATTACCACGCTTCCCGCCGTCGTCCGGCATCTTCCGCTGCCAGCGGGCGGACCAGCGCTTGCCCAGGCTGTACTCGGGAATGTAGAACTGACTACCGGTGAACTCGATGCCCCGGGGATTTCTTCGCAGGTTGCCCAGCAGATCGGTCACGATGCGGCCCTCGTTGAAAATTACCTCGCTGTCGGTAATCGCGGTGACGCGGTGACGGAAGCTCCGCGTTTCGAGCTGAGTCAGCATGTCGAATTCACGGTAGCGAAACACATCTCCGACTTTGTAGTTGGTATCTGCCTTCACCGTGCCTTTGGTGAACGGATTCTTGGCATCGGAGATGATTTCGATCCGCTTCTCGCCCTTGCGCGCGAGCACGCGGTCGAGCTGGAATTGCGCCAGCTCGGAAAAACGCCCGCTCGGAAAACGCAGCAGATAGGCTTCCAGCAGTTCCGGTTCCGCCGAGTTCTTTATTTTTTCCCACTGCGCGAACTCTTCCTGATACTGGCGCTCGGCGAGTTCCTTGGGATTCAGCGCGAGTCCGGGCGACTGCGCGCGCTGGCGCTCGGCTTCAGTCCGCGCAATTTCTTCCCGACGCCGGCTTTCCGCCGCCTCTGCCGCGCGTTTTGCTTCGTGCAAAGCTTCATCTTCTTTGCGTTTGCGCTCGGCCTCCGCCGCGAGGCGCTGCTGTTCCTGCCGCGCAAGCTCTTCCTGGTAACGGCGTTCGGCCTCTTCCTGCGCGCGACGGGCTTCGAGCCGGGCAGCCTCCTCGCGACGTTTGCGTTCGGACTCCTCCGTCACCCGTTGCGCCTCCTGCAGCGCCAGCTCCTGTTTACGCTGACGTTCCACCTCTTCCTCGCGCTGCTTCCGCTCCAGCGCGGCAAGTTCCTGCTGACGCCTGCGTTCGGCCTCTTCCGCTGCCAACCGCGCCTGTTTCTGCGCCTCTTCGAACTTGCGCTGGCGTTCGGCCTCTTCCGCCAGGCGTTGCTTCTCCTGCGCCGCTTCCTGCTCCCGGCGATCACGTTCATCCTCTGCCGTCGCCTGAGTCGCCAATGCGCGCGGCGGCACAAAATAGAAATCCTCTTCCAGCGACGTGCTCTCCCACGGAATCTGCTGCCCGTTGGTGCGCCGGCGCACTTGCAGGCGTACGCGCTTGAACACGTCTTCGACTTTTGCTGCCGGCACCCGGATTTCCTTCAGCAGGTTCTCGGTATAAAGACCGTTGTTGCCGCTGCCATCGCTCGCCACGTTGCCCGGCGCCGTGGCGTAGGCAAGCAGGGTGCTCAGAGGCGCATCCATCTGCGACAGCCCCTTCTGGTCCACGCCGGCGAGGCTACCGAACGGATTGTCGCGGCAGGCATCGAGAATAATCAGGTTGAGGGGATTGCGCGCCTTGGTAATGCCGGTGAGCAGATCACCCAACTCGACGCATTGCGTCGGAATCTCGTTGGCCTCGTGCAATTGGGCATCGACCGGCATCATGTAATTGCGCCACGCAAGCTGCAAGCCGTGCCCGGCATAAAAGAACACGCCAACCGCCTGGCGCCGGGCCAGCGCTTCGGTGTAGGTCCGCACAGCCTGCATCATTTCGTCGCGCTTCGCATCCAGTTTGACTGTGACATCGAATTGCGATCTTTTCAACGCCTCGCCGATGGCGCGCGCATCATTGGCAGGATTGTCCAGTGGCGAACCCGCATAGCGGCTGTTGCCAATGACGAGCGCCTCCTTGGGCGCGCGCAGCAATTTGAGCGCCCCTTCCGACTGCGCCCATACCCACGCATAGGGCACGGGCAGAAACAGCGCGGTGGCGCCGAGCCCGGCCTTGAGAAAAGCCCGGCGCCCGGTCCATGTGTTTTTTCCGGCCATGTGCGGCATTCCGGCAAGCGCGGCGTTACACCCCGCTCACTTGGGTGCGTCCGCCGCCACGATCGGCGAAAAGTGATCGACCACGGATTCGTAACCCGGCTTGCCGCCGAATCCGGCGAGCAATTCCTTCGCGCGCGCATACTCCCGGATCTCGATCAGGCTGGTCAGCAGAAACACTTCCGGCGTCAGATCATCCGCGGCGACGGTGGCCTTCAACTCCTGATACTGCTTTTCAATATGCGCCGCATCCGGCCGCGCCAGCGAACGCACCCGCACCATGCCGGCCTTGCCTTGCCGGCCGGCCGCAGGGGTCTTGGCGAGCTGGTTGACCACCAGCGGCGGCAACTGTGAAACCCGTGGCGTGAGCGCGCTCTTGCTTTCCATGCTGCCCACTTCCACGCTTCCGGCACCCTGCCACACCTCCTGGCGACCGTTGCCGAAATAAACCATCTGCACACGCGCGTTGGCGCCGAGCGTAAGCTTGTCGCCGGCACTGACCTTGTAGAACGGCACCGCAGCCCGCGTTGCACCCGCGGCGGCAACGGACACCTCCCCGCTCATTTGCGTAACCATACCAACATCGGCCCATGCGCTGGTGCATCCCAGCAGCAACGTCACGGCCATTCCTCTGATCATCCGCATGCTTTTCTCCTATGCCTTGATGGCAAGAATTTCGTACACCTCGACCGGCTCGGCGCGCCCCTTGACCTTGAGCGTTTCGTGGCGGCCCGTATGTGCAACATCGCCCGCAGCGCGCACAGTATCAGCACTGGCCACGATAACGCAGCTTAAGGCCTTTGTCTCGCCTTCGAGCCGGGAGGCCACATTCACTGTATCGCCGATAGCGGTATATTCCATTCGTCGTGCGGAGCCCAGATTGCCCACCACCGCATGGCCGGTGTGGAGACCGATGCCGACGCCGAATTCGGGCAATCCCCGATCCGGGAACCGCTGCTGCATCCAGCCTTTGAAATCCCCGGCAACCTGCCGCATGCCGACGGCAGCACGCAACGCGCGCGCAGCGTGGTCCGGGAACGGGTAAGGTACGCCAAACTCCGCCATCACCGCGTCGCCGATGAATTTGTCGATGCGGCCACCCTCGGCGCGGATCACATTGATGACCCGTTCGAAATAGACATTGAGAAACTCCACGGTTTCGTGCGCGTCCAGTTTCTCGGTGATGGTGGTGAAATTGCGGATATCCGAAAATAGCACTGTGATATGCATGGTCTGGCCGCCCATGTCCAGCCGCTGCCCGCTATCGAGCAGCATATTGACCACGTCGTCGGAAACATACCCTTCGAACATGTTGCGGATGCGCGCCTTGTCACGCTCTTCCCGCGTCAGGCGCAGACCCAGGACCATGAAAAAGGCTGCCGCCAATCCCAGTTGCAGGTGCGCCGCAGGAAACAGCTGAAACTGCTGAAACGCGGCGTAGCCGATGGCCAGCGCCAGCAGCGAAGCTCCAGTCACGGCAGCGAGTCCCGCCCAGGGCGTCGTGCGCAGCAGGATGGTCGTGGTCAGCATGAGCACGATGGCAAACACTCCCCAGCGCAACGCCGCGGGCGCGCCCGCAGTCGCATTTCCCGAGAGCAGGGTTTCGGCGATGTTCGCCTGAATCTCCGGCCCCGGCGTGCCGACGGCATGCGTGCCCAGTCGCCCCGCGAGCGAGCTGCTGTACGGCGTGGAATGAATGTCGTTCATGCCCAGAAAATCACCGCCGATGATCACGACCTTGCCGCGCAGCGCCTGCACGGCCGGATCGGTCAGCGCATCCTTCTCGAGCAATCTCTGAAACGACACGCGCGGAATCGTACCCGGCGGACCGGTGTAACTGATGTGATGCACGCTGGCTGCCGTGTAGCCGGAACCGCCGATGGTCCATCCGCTTGCGGCAGCGTCTTGCCCTGACGCGCGCACCGCCAGCAGCGCTGCAAAACTGAGTCGCGGCGCGCCCGCGGCCAGCTGCGGCGGCAGCTGCATCTGCGGTGCAATCCGAAAGCGACGGATCACGCCATCGGAATCGGGTTCGAAATCGGCAAGCCCGATGCCGGTCGCCAAATCCATGTTGGGCAGCGACAGCAGATAGTCCGAATGGGGCAGCAGCAGGTTGTCAGGCTTGCCGTTCTCGCCATGGACGACGGAGCCGACCAGGGCAACTTTTCCCGCATTCAGTTCCTGCCGGAAAGCGAGGTCGTACTGACGCAGCGCCTCACTGGTGGCGAGGTTCATCTTGTTGAACCAGTTCTCCGGTGTCAGTGAAAACAGGAAATCGATGCCGATCACCGTGGCTCCGGCTTCGCGCAGCGTCGCCGCCGCCTTGGCGAAATGCGGCGGCCAGAACACCAACGGATCGTCCGGAAAGCGCGCAAGCGATTCCTCGTCGACGACCACCAGTGCCGTGCGCGTGGGTTGATAACGCACGCCGCTCCAACGATGCCATAGATCAGTGTAAGCCTGATCGAGCCCGGCCAATGCGCCGCCATGATAGGTCGCTTCGGCAACGCCCCAGGCGATGGCGGCGATCACCAGCATGAGCCGCAGCGAACGGGATGCCCGTCGGCCAGACCCCGTGTGATCAGCGTTCGCACCGGAATTGTTCACGCCGCCATTTTATAGACTTCGGGATGACGTGGATGCTGCCATCACGACCCGGATGCATTAACCGGATTTGCCGGGACACCAATGGCGGGTCTACCCCGGTTGGCAGCCCTCCCGGTTGGCCAATGACCGATCCATGATTGTGGTGCAGCTACTTGAGCGCAGGGGACTGCCCGCCCCCCAGCACCTCGCGCACGAGGTGGTAATAGGTATTGAACTGACGGCTGCCCTCGGCAGTGATCGGATTCGGACAACTCGCCAGACCGTAAACGCCGAGGAACAGGCCCAGCGGCCCTCCGTGATAAATCACGGAATGCGCCTCACCGAGTATCCTGCCCGAAGCGCGTTCGGCGATTTCGGTGCGCGCGACATGGATGCCGTTCGCGCGCACATCGACTCCGCTGCGCACCACGTACTGCGCGGTCAGCGCGGGCAGCGGATCGCTGGCGACATTTTTGCCGTCCCGACGATAGCGGACAAACTGCCCCCGGTGATAAATGTCATTCGCTTCCATCCAGGCAAAGCCTTCCTCATGCAGGTAACGCTGGCCGAAGCTGTTGGCGGTGATGTCGTCGAGGTAGAAACCGTCAACTTTCACCCGCACGTGGATGCGCGGCTCCGCGAGTTCATCGCACAGCCGGGAGAGCGCCATGCGTCCCGGCAGCCAGGTGATCACCACTACGGCAGCAACGGTCAGCAGCGCCAGCAGACCATGCGCGGCCTGCACCGATCCACGCCGGGTGACGCCGAACCGTTGCGCCAGTCCGACGCGACGAAACAACCAGTACAGCGCCGCCACCGGTAGCAACAGCAACAAGGGGCCGAAAATCGACAGCAGGAGACCCGCCGCAAACCAGTAGTCGCCCATCGTTCACCCCATACCCGGGAGCTCTGAAAACATCAATTAAAACAAATGGTTATGCTATAACTTCAGGGGCTTGAAGCGCAGCCGGTGCGGTTTGGCGCCCTCTTCACCCAGGCGCTTGACCTTGTCGGCTTCGTATTCCTGGTAATTCCCGGGGAAGAACACCACCTGCGACTCACCCTCGAAGGCGAGGATGTGCGTAGCAATGCGATCAAGAAACCAGCGGTCGTGGGAAATCACCAGCACACAGCCAGCGAATTCGAGCAGTGCATCCTCCAGCGCGCGCAGCGTTTCGACGTCGATGTCGTTCGACGGCTCGTCGAGCAGCAGCACATTGGCGCCGGTCAGCAGCGTCTGCGCCAGATGCAGGCGGCCGCGTTCGCCGCCGGACAGCGTACCCACTTTTTTCTGCTGGTCCTGACCCTTGAAATTGAAGCGCCCAAGATAAGCACGTGAGGGCATCTCGAACTTGCCGACGTTGATGATGTCGAGTCCGCCCGAAATCGCCTCCCACGCGGTCTTGTCGTTGGGCAGCGCATCGCGTGACTGATCGACCATCGCGAGCTTCACCGTGGAACCAATGACGATGTCGCCGGAGTCGGGCTTCTCCTTGCCGCTGATCATGCGAAACAGCGTGGACTTGCCGGCGCCGTTGGGTCCGATGATGCCGACAATCGCGCCCGGCGGTATCGCAAACGACAGCTTGTCGATCAGCAGCCGGTCGCCGTATCCCTTGGAGACATTCTTGAACTCGATCACGCTGTCGCCCAGACGGTCGGCGACCGGAATGAAAATCTCCTGAGTTTCGCTGCGTTTCTGGTAATCGAACGAGGACAGTTCCTCGAAGCGCGCGATCCGCGCTTTCGATTTCGCCTGCCGACCCTTGGGATTCTGGCGCACCCAGTCCAGCTCTTTTTTCAGCGCCTTCTGCCGGGCCGACTCGGTCGCCTCTTCCTGCTTCAGGCGCTCCCCTTTCTGCTCCAGCCACGAACTGTAATTGCCTTTCCACGGAATGCCCGCACCGCGGTCGAGTTCGAGTATCCACTCGGCGGCGTTGTCGAGGAAGTAACGGTCGTGGGTCACCGCCACCACCGTACCGGGAAAACGGAACAGGAACTGCTCCAGCCAGTCCACGCTTTCGGCGTCGAGATGGTTGGTCGGCTCGTCGAGCAGGAGCATGTCAGGTTTCGACAACAGCAACCGGCACAAGGCGACGCGACGCTTCTCGCCACCGGACAGTTTGTCGATCTTCGCGTCCCACGGCGGCAGGCGCAGCGCATCAGCGGCGATTTCAAGTTGATGTTCCGAATCCACACCAGAGTTGGAGACCAGCGCCTCATACTTGGCCTGTTCGGCCGCAAGCTTGTCGAAATCGGCATCCGGCTCGGCATAGGCCGCGTAGATTTCGTCGAGTTTTGCCTGCGCCTGGAACACCTCGCCCAGCCCTTCCTCCACGGCCTCACGCACGGTCTGCTTGGGATCAAGTTGCGGTTCCTGCGGCAGGAAACCGATGTTGAGATTCGGCATCGGCGTCGCCTCGCCGTCATATTCCTTGTCCACGCCGGCCATGATTTTCAGCAGGCTGGATTTGCCCGAGCCGTTCAGGCCGAGCACGCCGATCTTGGCCCCGGGAAAAAACGACAGTGAAATATTCTTGAGGATCACACGTTTGGGCGGCACCATCTTGCTCACCCGGTTCATCGTCATTACATACTGAGCCATGTTGCAGTTTTCTGAAGAATTGGTTTAAAAGGAAGTCCTGAGGATAGCTGAAAGTCGCACTGGTGTGAGATTGCGTGACATTCGTTGATAATGCCCACCCGTTATCCATAAAACCCGCGGAACCGCAGGAGTCCGGCAATGAATGTAATCAGCCCCTGGCTGCACCTGGGATACATCATCCCGCATCTCTACACCGACATGGATGCCTACCAGTTCTACCGTGTAGCACCCGACGGCATGATGCTGGTCACCACCGGACTCAATCTGAAGGAATACAGCCTCGCCGCAGTCGAAACCGAACTGCCGGCGCTGTGGCATGCGGTGGATTTACTGAAAAAGAAAAACGTCGACCGTATCGCGTTGAGCGGCGTGCCGGTCGCCTCGGCACTGGGCCACAGGAAAATGCGCGAAATACTCGATGAAGCCAGCCAGCGTACCGGATTGCCCTGCGACACCGATCTCGAAGCCCACATCGCCACGCTGCAGCATTTCGGCGCAACGAAGATTGCACTGGCGACGCGCTGGCCCGAAAACGTCAACACGGCGTTGACCAATTATCTCGCCGAAGCCGATATCGAAGTTGTCGTCTGCCGTGCGCGCGGCCGCTCACTCGATCAAAACAAGGTATCCAGCCCTGCTGCCGACCATGATCTCGCCATCGAACTCGGCACTCAGGCGCTGCAGGATGCTCCACAGGCCCAGGCGCTGCTGCTGCCCGGCGGTCTGTGGTACGCAATACACGCGGCGCCATTGCTGGAAGCGGAATTCGGCAAGCCGGTGCTGCTCAACATCACCTCAACCATCCGGGCCGCGCTGGATGCCGCGCCAAAGCCGCTGTTGCAGCGGCCGGATCCGAAGTGGGGGAAGGTGCTGAGCAGCGTATAAACGCAGGCGTCCATATTTTTCTTCCCTGATTTCTGTGGAGCGTTAAATGGAAAAGAAAACGTACCAGCTCCGGCACATCGCACTCTCCGTGCCGGATGTCGCTGCCGCGCAAAAGTTTTTCGAGGACGCGTTCGGCATGACCAAGGCCGGCGATGCCCAGAACGGGGTTCATATGACCGATGGCACCATGAACGTCGCGCTGCTGGCCAAAGGCGGCAAGGCGCCCGGCGTGCCGCATGAACCTTTCTATGGCGTGATGCACTTCGGCCTGTGGGTGGATGACCTCGTGCAAGCAGAAGCGCAAGTCAAAGCCGCAGGCGCTACGCATTTCGCCGGCCGTCCCCCCGACACACCCAACAGCTACTATGAAGTGAAATATCGCGATCCGACCGGCATGGTGTTTGACATCACTGCCAGCGGCTGGAAGGGCGCGGTGAAAAACGTCAAGCCGGAGGAGTAGCATTTTCTGGTTTGATTGACATCCGGAAACACTCCTTCTGCTTGCGCAGTCTCCAGTGTGTTGCATCCACCGGTTGAATCCGCAACCCAAAGCGGACATTCACGAGACAAACAAAAGCCCCGCCGAAACGGGATCTGTGTGCGTGCTTCAGCAACCATGGTCTACAGGTCGAGCGTCAACTCCGGCGTCCTGGCACGCGAGACACAGATGCACATCAGTCCCGCCTGCGTGCGCTCCGTGTTGCTCAGTACGTTATCGCGGTGCTCGGGCTCGCCGGAAAGAACCTTCACCGCGCAGCTACGGCAGCTTCCATTGCGGCAGCCGGCGGGCGCTTCCACACCAGCGGCTTGCACAGCGTCCAGGATGCTTTGTTCCGCCAGTACGGCGATACGTTTCCCACTGCGATCAAGTGTGACCATTACGCCTTGATTGGGCGTTTGCGCGGTGGCGGCCGTAAACCGCTCGTAGCGGACACGCGCGGGAACCATGCCTGCTTTTTTGGTCGCAGCACGCACCCCATCGATCAGCCGCTCGGGGCCGCACACGTAGAACACTGCATCTCTTGTGGCGTTGGCGATTACGGTAGCGATGTCCAACTTTCGCTTCTGGTCAGCAATGTAAACGTGCAATCGCGCACCGAGTTCTCGTTCCAGCAGGTCCAGGTAAGCGGCCTCCTGGCGTGAGCGTACGGCGTAATGCAGCGTAAAATTACGGCCCTTGGCACGCAATTGCTGAGCCATCGCTTTGATCGGCGTGATGCCGATACCGCCAGCGATCAATACTGCTGTTCCGGTATCGTCGTGCAGATTGAAGTTGTTGCCGGGCAAGCCGCAATGCAGCAACAGGCCCAACTGGTAAGTTGCATGCACCGCGGCCGATCCGCCGCTGCCTGCATCCTCGCGCAGCACTGCGACTTCATAAGCATCACGGCGGTGCGGATCGGAGGAAATCGAATAGCGGCGGGTACTCAACGCACCATTCGCCAATCGGACCGGAACGTCGATGTGTGCGCCGGCTTGAATCGCGGGCAATTCACTGCCATCCGGTGCACTCAACTCGTAGGCGCTCACACGTGGCGTAAGTTGGCGCACACCTGTGATGCGCAGGGCCAGCGGCCCCTTGCCCAGTCCCTGGGGCATCACCGCCGGCGTGTTGGTTGCGGTGACCAAACTCAGCTCGTGCTGCAGACGCGCCAGCTCGGCGTGCAACGGCGCGACTGATTCTGCCAGCTCGGCCGCCGTAAAGCGTGGTGTGATGTGCTGAGGGCAATTCCAGTCGTAACCTTCAACGGTAATAATGACGCCACGCTCGACGCGGGCGCGATAGTGCGGCACTTCCAGTTGACCAATGCGCGCAGGATCTTCGGCGAGATCGACCAGGCGTGCCCTGCCCAATATTTTCAGACGGCGGCGATTGGCATAGTCCATCAGGATGATGGATACACGATCGTTACCCTGCAGGTTGCCAACGCTGATGTACTGCACATTGCCGCGAAAATCGGCGTATCCGATTGTTTTTTCGTCCAGCACTTTGAGAAAGCCCGCCGGGCCGCCGCGAAACTGCACGTAGGGCCAGCCGGTCTCGCTGACGGTGGCCTGATAGAAACCGTCACGCGCGGCGATGAACTCCGCTTCCAAGGAGCCCAAGCGATCGTTGTGGTCTTCTGCCAGATCGAACGACGCGTAGTTTGCGCGACTTCCCAGGCGAGTCTGCACGGCTCGAACGGCAGGGGTGAAGGCGATATCGGCGTAAGCGTGGGACATGATGATTTCCGTAGAGGCGGACGAAATGTTAATCGTGAGCTGGGGCCATCAGGCCCCAGCGAAGATCATTTGATCAGGCGGCGGTGCGTATGGGTGCCGCAAACAGATTGACTTTCGGAAAATCAATCTCAACACGTGTGGCTTTGCCGAGGAGGTTGGTGAAAATGTTTAACGCGACTACTGAAATCACCTCTACGATTTCGCCATCACTCAAGCCGGCGTTGCGTACGGCATCGAACTCGGTCGTGGTTACTTCGCCCAGATTGTCGTTGAGCGCCTTCGCGAAAGCCACCGTAGCCGCTGCTTTGGCGTCGCTCGAAGAGCCGCGACGATTAAGCGCCATTTCCTCGTTGCTCAAGCCGGCACCGCGACCGATCGCGGTATGTGCCGACACACAGTATTGGCAACCATTGCCTTCCGCGATCGCCAGTGCGATGCGCTCCTGCGTGGGCTTGTCGACCGTGGCGCCGCCGAGTGCGCCGTAGAGGCCGAGAAAGCCTTCCAGCGCCTTGGGTGAATTGGCGAGCACGCGGATAAAATTCGGCGTCACGCCGAGTTGGGCTTGAACCGCATCCAACAGTGCCTTGGCTGCGCCGGTAGCCGTTTGGGGGTTAACAACTTGAACTCGTGACATGTTGAATCTCCTGTTTTGGTTGAAGGGATAGCATCGCCCGGATTTTGTTGAGGCGATGGAGTGCATGTTGAGCACATGCTCCCAATGAATAAATGGGGGAAAACGTATTACATTGCTGCATAAATTGCAGTAATATATTTCGTCATGGACAAGCTCTACGCGATTGAGGCGTTCATCAAGATTGTCGATACGGGCAGCATCACTGCTGCCGCGGTGGTGCTCGACGTTTCACAACCCTCGATGGTGCGCACCCTGGCGGCACTGGAGCGTGACCTCGGCGTACGGTTGCTCAATCGAACCACGCGCCGGATGTCGTTGACTGACGAAGGCCGCGACTACTATGAACGCGGACGCCAGATTATCGGCGCCGTGAAAGAAGCGCAGCAAAGCCTGAGCGCGCGCCGTGCCACACCGAGCGGGCGATTGCGAATCGCGTCCTCGGTATCGTTCGGCCGCATGTTCGTGGCACCGGTGGTTTCCGAATTCCTGGCGGAGTATCCGCAGATCAACATCGAGCTTTTTCTGCTGGATCGTGTGATCGATCTGGTTGAAGAGGGCGTGGATCTGGCTGTGCGTGTGGCGCAACTCCCAGACTCTTCCATGGTGGCACACGCCATTGGTGAAGTGCGCCGCATGGTCGTTGCCAGCCCGGAGCTGATCAAGGCCGACGGGTTGCCGAAGGTGCCTGCGGACCTGCGTGGCCGGCGTTGTGTGAGTTTCACTGGCGTGGTATCACCCAGCCACTGGAGCTTCGGTGAGGGGCGCAAGCAGGTGCAAATCCCGGTAAAAAGTATCCTGGTCACCAATCAAGTCGATGCGGGCGTGATGGCCTGTACTGGCGGTGTGGGCTATGGGTGCTTCAACGACTACCAGGTGCTGATGCAGATCAAGGCCGGCAAGCTGAAGTGCGTGCTCGAAAAATTCGAGAACACGCCGACTCCCGTCAGCATCGTGTATCCATCGGCTCGCCATCAGTCGCAAAACGTGCGCAGCTTTGTACGCTTTGCCCAAACGCGGCTGCGGGATCGGCTGCGACAGTTGCAGCAGGAATAGAGTGGCCGTTCTTCCCGAGCGGCCGTCGAGCGGGGTTGTCGGGATAACAATCCTGCATTTGACTAAGTGCGAATCATCGATGCATTTGGCAACGTAGCCGTTTTGTGGATTTGTCAGACTTTGTGTGGCTTCTTAGCTGTTTTTTTATTCCCTTCGTTGCAAATCGAATGTCCGCTTTCGACTGCGGACGCTCGAAGAATGGCTGCTTACGCCCAAAACCCACAGGTCAGGCCATGCGTCTCACAGGCTGCATGGCTAGCCTGCATTGACCGGTTTTCGGTATCGCCCCGTTTTAGTATTTGTTACGGCCGGCCATCACGCCACCGTCCACGTCCCATACTGCGCCCGTGACCCAGGAGGCCTCAGCCGATAGCAGGAATGCAACCACGCCGGCTACATCATCAGGTGTGCCAATACGTCCGATGGGATGAAATGCATTGAATCCCTGCAACGCAGCATGCACCTGGTCCTTGGCAATGAACGCCTCGTACACCGGGGTCTCCACCACCGCGGGCGATACGGCATTCACGCGAATACGCTGCTCCGCCAACTCCAGCGCAAGGTGCTGCGTCATGGCGTGCAACCCGGCCTTGGCCATGGAATACGCGGAAGACGGCGTGGCGCTCACGGCTTGCTTTGCCCACATGGAACCAATGTTGACAATCGCGCCACTCCGCCCGCTGGCCACCATATTTGCCACCACCTGCTGCGTGAGCAGGAACAGTGCACGGGTGATGGAGGCGTAGCGGTCGTAATCGGCCGCACTGTGCTCAAGGAATGGTTTGGGGGAAAACACACCCGCGGCGTTGACCAGCAGGTCAATATCAGCGTACGGGCCGTTGATCCCGGCAAGCAAGTGGTTCAGTCCGGCCTGAGTAGTGATATCGGCCACGATGGTGTCTACGCGTCCCAGCTTCGACAATTCGGACTCGGCGGCACGCGCCTTGTCCGCATTTTTCCCGGTGATGACGACCGAGCCGCCTCCTTGGAGCACCCAGCGAGCCGTGGCCAGCCCAATGCCGCTGGTGCCGCCGATGACGAGAAGACGGCGATTGGCAAATGAATTCGCAAGCATGATTTACTTTTCTTTCGCAGTTGATGATTAATTGATTGGCTCGTGCTACCAAGAAACGGACTGCATTGATCGATGAATCAAGGTTTCGACTCGTTGGCTTTGCCGCTTCCCGGATACAGCCAGTCGCCGCGCTTGCTCATCAGTGCGCGCAAATCCATGCGGATTTCCTCTGCCGTGGGCCGGCCCATGAACCACCAGCCGTTATAGATCTTGTAAATCGTGCGATCCCGGTCCAGGACGAAGGTGTAGGGAATGTAGATTTCCCCGTGGACTTTGTCCGTCGTGTCAGCGATCTCCAGCTCGTGCAGCAGCTTGCGATCGGGATCGATCAAGAAAGGCCAGTCGGCGCCTAACGCATCCCGGACCTCGTTTACGTTCATTTCGTCATCCACAGACACGCTGATCATCCTGCAATAGTTGACGTGGAACTCGGGCTGCAGATCAATGACGTAGTTGGTCAACTGACGGCGGTCCTTGGGGCAGAAATATCCGCGATTGAATATAAGCACGCCCGGATAACCCCCTAACAGCCCGCTTAATCTCCGTGACGTGCCTGTATGGTCGGGCAACTCAAAGTCAGGAAACCTGTTGCCCGCCCCCAAATCGCTTCGCATCGGATAATTCATGATTCATTCCTATTCGTTCAGAGTCCCAAATCGCTAAGCCCGGGGTGATTATCAGGACGGCGACCCAGAGGCCAATAATATTTTCTCTCCGACTCTTTGATGGGGAGATCATTGATGCTGGCAAAGCGAAGCATCATGAAGCCCTGTTCATTGAACTCCCAGTTTTCATTTCCGTAGGAGCGGAACCACTGGCCAGAGTCGTCATGCCATTCGTAGGCGAATCTCACTGCAATGCGATTGCCGGAAAATGTCCACAACTCCTTGATCAACCGATAGTCAAGTTCTTTAGCCCACTTGCGTTCAAGCAGCTCGCGAACTTTCTCGCGCCCTACCGGAAATTCGACACGGTTACGCCAGCGCGTATCCACCGTGTAAACGAGCGATACGCGCTCAGGATCGCGCGTGTTCCAGGCATCCTCGGCCATGCGTACCTTTTGAGTGACGGTTTCTTGCGTAAATGGGGGCAGCGGTGGTTTGATTTCCATCATTAATTCCTCGGTAGATTTTGAGCAACAAATCGAGCAGCCTCAGGGCATGCCACGCCGACGGAGATCCGGAACGCGGGCATTAAATGATCCAGGCTCGAAATACCTGAACATCACAAATAGATAGTGGTCACTGGCCCGCCAGCATTGCGTCGAGCTTGCCTGCCCGGTTGAGCGCCGCCAGATCATCGAAGCCGCCGACATGAAAATCACCAATGAAAATTTGCGGAACTGTACGACTTCCAGTACGGTTGATCATGGTCGACCGCTCACGCGGGTCCAGGTCCACGTTGACCTTAACCAGATTGGAAACCCTCTTGGAAGCAAGCAAATGCTCGGCTCGCTGGCAGAACGGGCACCATTGTGTGCTGTACATCGTAACTTGCGTCATTTGATCTCCATATATCGAATTGAGCTTCCAATACATCAGCGCAAAGTTTTGTCCACGAATGGAATGTGTTGGATGGCGACGAAGGCAAGAGTCCCGATACTCTGGGAGTGCCTCCATCCGCCCCACGTCAGTTCAATCGTCAGCTTACGGCGCTCAATCGGGCCACCGTCTCTTCGGTCGTCCAGACGGCATTCGCGACAAAGCGGAAGTTGGTGATCGCCGCGAGGTAGCCGTCGCCTTCGGGGAGGATGGCGGCGGCAGTCGCGTCCCTGACCACAGCGACTTCAAAACCGCCTTCGAGCAGCGCCCGCAAGTGGGACTCGACGCAGAGGTTCGCGGACATGCCAGCGAGTACGACCTGGTCGATGCGGTTCTTGCGCAGCTGCAACACCAGATCGTTCTGTTCCGGCCCGTAGATCTTGTGCGGCGAGGCGATGATGGTCTTGTTGTCGAGGATGTAGGGCTTGTACTGCGGCATGAAATCGGCGCCGGAATTCTCGAAACCTTCCATCGAGTACGGGCTGATCCGGTTGAACATGCCGATCTTGTGCATCAGCTTCTCGAGCGCGCCCTCGAACTTCCAGCCCTTGTCGGTCGGATAGTAATGATGGGGCGAGACCGCAACGGTAATGTCGTTTGCCTTGGCTGCGGCGAACAGGCGGCTCAGGTTGTCCACCGTGTTGTGCTGCTGGACGCTCTTGCCCACGGCGCCCCAGGCCGCGCCCTTCGGACTGAGGAAATCGATTTGCGGATCGATGACCACGAGGGCGGTGCGCACGAGGTCGAGCCGCATGGTGGAAGGCGGCAGCATCGGTTTTGCGGGATCGGCGTAAGGGTCCGGCGCCGCCGCGGGAGCGGCGGTAGCGGATGTGGCAACACCAGCGGTAGCGATCGCAGCCGCGACCGCGGCTCCGTTCGTCAGAAAACTGCGCCTGCCGCTGATGGCGGTTTCGGTGGATTTTGCGGATTGGTCTGATTTCATTTCTGGTCTCCTGGGATGATTGCAATGGCAATGAGGTATGCGTTACAGCGCAGGCGCTGCCGGGAAATCCACCGCTGTCCGGTGCACCCGGTTGAACAGATTGGTGAAGACCGTCTGTGCGATGGCCTGGATGATCTCGGCGATCTGCGCATCGTTGTAACCGGCGGCTCTCACTGCGCCAAGCTGGGCGTCGGAAATGCGAGCCTCGGGATGGATTGCAGCATTGACGAATTTCACCAGCGCGCCGATTTTCGGCTGTTGCACATCACCGCGGCGGATGTCGAGTGTGTTGGCTTCGGTGAGACCGGCTTTTTTGCCCAGCATCGTGTGCGCCGCAAGGCAGTAATCACAACCGTAGGCTTGGCTGACCGTGAGTTTGATTGCTTCGATTTCCGCGCCACTGAGCTGGCCCTTTTTCAGCAGGCCGTCAGTGTGCAGCGCGCCTTCCAGCGCAAAAGGACTGTTGCCCAGACCTTGATATATGTTGGGCACCATGCCAATTGCACCTTCAATTGCGTCATACAGTGCCTTGGTCTGTCCGGTGGCTTTTGCAGGGGTGACAACGTTGAGTCGTGACATGCTGATGCTCCTTAGGTTGTAGTTCCGTCAATGCCTCGATTCGTTCGAGTACAGGCTTCCCGTTCGGGAAGGTGAGGTGAATATAGCGCTATGTTGTTAGACTAAAAATGCTTTAAAATCGATTTTTTATGTCCTTAAGTCCAATCGGTGATGCTATGGATGTACTAAGTGACGTACTGGGTTCGATTCACTTGGGGGGCGGCGTGTACTTCCGCTGCGAAATGACCGCGCCATGGGGAATGGCGCTTAGGCCAACCGCAGTTGCGCAGTTCCACGTAGTCGTCCGCGGCAATTGCTGGTTGCAGACAGCCGATCAGGACGTGCCGATTGCGCTTCAGGGCGGGGATGTTGTGGCATTGTTGCATGGTGGCGCGCACCGGCTTGTCGACTCACCAGATACGGAAGCGCGACCGGCGGCCGAAATCATCGAAGGCCAAAGCCTGGAGCACTATGGGCCCGTAACCCATGGTGGTGGCGGGTTGCCGGCGTCAATTCTATGCGGGTATTTCGAGTTCGATCGCGACAATCTGCATCCGTTGGTTGCCTCGCTGCCGCCCGTCATTCACCTGCGTGGGACCGGGATCTCGGATCTCTCATGGCTGCAGACCGCACTGAACTTCATGATTCACGAAACGCTGGCGGCAAAACCCGGTGCCGAGGCGGTAGTCAATCGGCTCGCCGGCGTGCTCTTCGTACAAATGGTGCGTACCTACATTGAACAATCCGCGTCGCCGCCGGTGATGCTGGCTGCAATCGCAGACAAACAAGTCGGGGCGGTGTTGTCACACATGCACAAGGATCCCGCAAAGGCCTGGACGCTCGACACGCTGGCACGAAGCGCAGGTATGTCACGCTCCGCGCTGGCCGCCCGTTTCCATCAACTGGTCGGAGACACACCGATGCAGTACCTGACGATGTGGCGCATGCAGATGGCACGCAAATTCCTCTCGGAATCCGTGCTGGGTACGGCCGCGATTGCGGAACGCGTGGGATACCAGTCTGAGGCGGCGTTTGCGAAAGCCTTCAAGAAGGCCGTCGGCACCGGGCCGGGCGCCTATCGGCGCGAGAAATCGAAGCATTAGCAGACTGCGCTTTGTGTGAATGACCGATTCAGCCCGATAACGGACGTAATACTTACCTCCCGCGCGCCACGACCACTTTGCCGCTGACCATGCTGTCAATCTCGGCATCAGCGTAGCCAATGGACTGCAATACTTCGCGCGTATGCTCACCGACCTGCGGAATATCAATGCGCATGCCGAAACGCCGGCCATCCATCTCGATCGGCAGCACCGGCACCTTGGTCTTGATGCCGTTGTTCAGCGTCACGGGGGTCAGGCCGTGCGAGGCGTTGAGGTGCGGGTCGTCAAACAAGTCTTCGGGCTTGGCAATCGGCGCGAACGGCAGGCCGAGCTTCTCGCAACGGTCCATCAGTTCCTGCTTGCCCATTTTGCTGAAAATTTCGATAACGATGGGCAGAATCTGCGGCCGCGCCTCGACCCGCTGCGGATTGGTTTTCAGTGCGGGATCGTTTAACAGCCCGATCAGCCCGAACGATTCGCAAAACACTTTCCACTGCGTATCGGTAACCACGCCGACAAACACCAGTTCACCTTCACGCGTCTTGAAATTGTCATACAACGCCCATGCGCGTATGCGGTCGGGCATGGGTTTCACCGGCTTACCGGTCGCAAAGCCCTCGAGCATGTGCTGCCCCATCAGGAAGGCATTGTTTTCGAACAATGCGCTTTGCACGTACTGGCCTTCGCCGGTGGCATGGCGCTGATTCAGCGCGGCAAGGATCGCCACCGCACCGAACACCCCCCCCATCACATCGTTGACCGACGCGCCGGCGCGCAGCGGACCGAAACGCCCGCCCGTCATGTAAGCGAGGCCACCCATCATCTGCACCACTTCGTCGAGTCCGGTGCGGTGCTCGTACGGCCCGGGCAGGAATCCCTTCAGCGAGCAGTAGATGATTTCCTGTTTTAGCTGCTTCAACACGTCATAGCCGAAGCCCAGCTTGTCCATCGCACCGGTGCGGAAATTCTCGGTCACCACATCTGCGCTGGCAATCAGCTTCAATACCAGTTCGCGACCCTGATCCGACTTGAGATCGACCGCGATACTTTTCTTGTTGCGGTTGTAGGTCGGGAAGAATCCCGCACCTGACGCGGTAAGTTTCCGCGTGTGATCTCCATCCAGCGGCTCAACCTTGATGACTTCAGCACCGAGATCAGCGAGCACCAACCCGCAGGTCGGCCCCATGACCACATGGCAGAACTCGATGACACGTATGCCTTCCAGCGGCAGTTTTTGAGACATGTTTTTATCTTCGCCTTAAGCTTTAGGTTGTGCCGATGCTGGCACAAAACCTTTGGTCACACCCGCCAGCGGCACATAACCGTACAGCGGCTCGTCGGGGATGCCCTCTTCGAGGATCTTGCGCAGGGCCAGCAGTTTTTCCAGATCAATGCCGGTGCGCAAGCCCATGGCTTCGAGCATAAACACCAAGTCTTCGGTGACGATGTTGCCGGAAGCGCCCGACCCGCCGAGGCCACCGAGCGAACTGTCGAAGGTCGTCACACCGACTTCCAGCGCGGCCACCACGTTCGCCAGCCCCAGGCCGCGGGTATTGTGCAAATGCGCGCCCGACAGTTTGTCGCCGATGGCGGCACGCACTTTCTTGAAAACGCGACGGATCTGTTCCGGATTGGCATAACCGGTGGTATCTGCCAAGCCGACTTCATCGCAGCCCGCTTCCACCGACGCCACGGCCATGCGCACCACCTCATCTTCGCTGACCGTGCCTTCGAGCGTGCAGCCGAACACCGTGGACAGTCCGGATTCGATGACCGGGCGCTGTCCTTCCGGCAGGCTGTCGCGGAAGTTGCAGATTTTTTTCGCGCTGGCGATGGCTTCATCGGGCGTCATGCGCACATTGGCGAGGCTGTGCGCATGCGACACTGAAATTGTCAGCGTCAGCTTGTGCACGCCGGACTCCATCGCCCGCTGCGCGCCCTTGAAATTGGGCGCCAGCGCGGCGACGTTCAATCCGGTAATGGTCAGTGCGTGCGCGACGACTTCCGCGGCATCGGCCATTTGCGGAATCAGTTTCGGCGGCACGAAGGAACACACTTCGATTTCACGCAGGCCCGCCGCAGCGGCGGCACTGATCCATTTTTTCTTGTACTCCGTCGCCATGAACTGCTTGGTGTTCTGCAGGCCGTCACGCGGGCCCACTTCGCTGATCAGTACATCGATGTCCTTGGTGTTCATATGCGTCCGTTTCTCATCAAATTCATCATCGCATTCAGAATGTGCGTTACACTCACCAGAATAATTATAAGTTATTGATTTTATTCATTATTTTATATTCTGCATTCGTCCGCCGCACAACCCAGATCGCGATCCGATTCGGCCAGCAACCGGTCGAAAGTCTCCGGCGTACGGATCACGCGCCCGACCACCGCCGGTGAATGCGCCTGCAGCCACTGGCTATGCGTCGGATGGTCGCCGCCGGCGACGACGAGTATCAGGTTGTCGGGTTTCTGCGCGATCGGCCACGGATCGAGTTTGATGCTGTCGCGGGTCACCGGATTGGCGTCGATCTCGATCCACGCCGGGCCACCGCAGCGCTTCAATTGCGCCATCGGAATCTTCGAGTGCTCCCACAGGAAGTCGCGCAGCTTGCCCGGCGTCCAGCCGAGCTTTGCCATCATGCCCGCCACCACCGGCGAGATCAGCATCGCGCCCGGTGTGCCTTTTTCCCAGCCCGCCAGCGCGGCGAGATTCGGTGTGCGCATGAAATCCGCCATGCGATGCAGACCCTGTGTCACATCCTCTTCCGGCGTTTCCTTTTTTGCGCCGCGGCGGCGTATGTTGCTGACACCGCTGGCGAAAAATACCGACACTGCATTGGTGCCGGGTTCAAAACCGTGACGCTGCGTGGCATGCGGCACCCAGCCCGCAGGCAGGCTCGCCTCGTCTTCGGCAAACACCGCGTTGGTGTAACGCATCGCGCCGAAGATCGCCATGGTGCCTATGCCCGGCAGCGCGCCGCCGACGTTCTGTTGCAGCAGACGCAAGGCGCGACCGATGCTGGCGCCGGCCGGCCGTTGCGGGTCAGGACCGAGGCAACCGAAACCGGAATTAAGCCGGATGTCTTTTGCAATCGGCCCGTTGACGATGACCACCGGGAACGGACTGCCGGAGGTCGCCTGCAGTTGATCGAACAGGTTCTCCGGATCGAAACAGGCTTCGACCGCAGCAATCAGCACCGGCAGATATTCAGGACGACCGCCAGCCATCGCCAATGCGACCGCGCAGGTTTCCACGGTGGTGATGCCGCCGCGCGGCGGGAACTTGCCCAGCGCCTGCGTGCGCGGCAATGCCGAGCCGCGCAATATCCAGTCGACACGCTCGCGTGTCGCCGGCCACACCGGCAGGCCGTCGCCCCACAGATTGGTGAGCAGCAGGTTATTGGCTTTCTGCAACGCGTCTTCGTAGGTATTGCCTTCGACGCTGAGCATCGGCAGTTCACCATTGGCAGATTGGGCAAAGTCAGACTTCCATTTCGTCAGCCCGTTGTAAAACTCGCGCTTATGCAGTTCGATGGCCGACAGATCGCTGCCCGGCAAAAACATGTCGATCGGAAAAGTCACCATCGCAGCGTCGGGTGCCAGCCCCAGCCCCGATACGGCATTTTTCATCACACCAACAAAATCCGTCCGCGTCAGCGTAACGGTGGGAATGCCCAGTGCTTCAATTCTGGCGGCAGCACGGCCGCACGCAGTGGCGCAGGACCCTCAGGCCGCGTTGCCGATGATGACGGCGTCCACCCCGCTCTGTTTGACCAGCTTCGCCGTTTCCTCGGTCGGAATCAGCACATTGCCCTGCGGATACGCGTCGATCGGCAGCAGCTCAGCCGTCGGAAAGTCCGCTTTCAGCATATCGCGCAGCATGGGCAGCATGCGAAACGCCTGCCATTGCTCATTGCTGACAAATCCGATGCGCTTGCCTTCGAGACTGTCGAGGCGCGGCGCAAATGCCTGCGTGACCTCCAGCGCACCGGAGGGATCGTGGAATTCGAGTTTGATCATCTGGATATCCTCCTTGGGGAACACATTCTAAAGGCACGGGCACCGGCAGGCGCCTGCAGGTCCAACTGATGGCCGCGCCGGCAGCAAACAAATCGCCGCCAGGTCAAAAGTCGCCGACAAAATCCTTCTTGCCCAGCGCCACGCCGTTGTGGCGCAGGATGTTGTACACCGTGGCCGCGTGGAAATAGAAATTGGGATAGGCATAATTGAGCAGGTATTGCATGCCCTTGAAGCTGTATTCCTGCTTGCCCAGCTTCACATTGAGGTCCTTGTCCGCACTGCCTTCCATCTGTTCCGGCTTGATGGTGTTGATGAAGGCGATGGTCTTGGCAATGCGTGCCCGCAGTTCATCAAAGGTCTGCTCGGTATCCTCGTGTTTGGGCACCTCGACTCCGGCCAGGCGCGCGACCGCCCCCTTGGCGACGTCACAGCTCACCTGTATCTGGCGCGCCAGCGTAAACATGTCGGGAAACAGCCTGAACGTGGTCAGCGCTGCGGGGTCCAGCTTGTTTTGTGCAACGTGGGCCTGCGCCTTGTCGAGCAGCGCGGACAGGTTGTTCAGGATATGCACAAAACGCGGTGCACTCGCGGCGTACATGGACAGGGACATGACACACTCCACCGGTTATTCATTAAATTCATCATAACAGCTGCGCAGTTCCCCGCACGGCAACTCAACCGTCATCAGAGCAGCGTCGGCGTGCCCGTCGCTGCACCCGTTCCCGCAGTCTGCGCTCCCGGTTTCGCCAACGCGCCCACCCGCACACCGAGCAGACGGATGCGCCGGTCCAGCGGCACGCGCTTCAGGCATTCGCCCGCGGCACGGCGAATCACCGCGGCATCCTGCGTCGGCAGATCGATGGTCAGGTCGCGGGTGACGGTTTTGAAATTGTCGTAACGGATTTTCAGACCGATGGTCTTGCCGGCGTAGCCTTTGCGCTGCAGATCACCGGCCACACGCACGCACAGCGCGGTGAAAATTTCGGTCAGCCGCGCCTTGTCGCGCACCGGGTGCAGGTCATCCTCGAATGTCGTCTCGCGGCTGATCGACTTCGGTTCACTGTAAGTCACCACCGGGCGCTCGTCGCGCCCATGCGCTGCAGCATGCATCCACGCGCCGTAACTATGGCCGAAATTTTCGATCAGCCGTGCCGGATCCGCCTGCGCCAGCTCACCGACCGTACGGATGCCCAGGGTTTCGAGCTTGGTATTGGCTTTGGGTCCGATGCCATTGACCTTGCGCACCGCCAGCGGCCACACCAGTTTGCGGATATCGTCATCGCGGATCACGCTGACACCCGCCGGCTTGTTCAGCTCCGATGCGATTTTCGACAGCAATTTGTTGGGCGTGATGCCGATGGAGCAGGACAGTTTTGTTGCTTCACGCACGGCACGCTGGATATCCGTAGCGATCGCCCGCACGCGCGCCCATGGATCAGGCGCGCCATCCGCCGCACTCTCCGCCACCAGTTCAGTCAGATCAATATAGATTTCGTCGATGCCGCGGTCTTCAACCTGCGGTGCAATGGCCCGCACCACATCCTTGAACATGCGTGAATAACGCCGATAAGCGTCGAAATCCGCCGGCAGCAGGATTGCGTCGGGTGCCAGCTTTGCCGCCTTCATCAGCCCCATGCCGGAAAAAACGCCGAGTGCGCGCGCCTCATAGGTTGATGTCGTAATCACGCCGCGGCCGGTGTAACCACGCAGCGTGGCGAAAACACTGTCCGCCGGATCATCCTGCGCCGCGCGCCGGCGTCCGCCGACCACAACCGCCTGCCCGCGCAACTGCGGATACCGCAGCAGTTCGACCGACGCGTAAAACGCATCCATGTCGAGGTGGGCAATGTAACGCGCGGTCATCAAGCGCTTACAGCAGTTCGATGCCGTCCAGTCCGGCGGCACATTTCGTGCGGATGATGTCGACGAACTCGGTCACATACGGTCGTTTTGCCAGCGCACGCGGCACCACCGCATGCAGGTCGCTCCACAGGCCCTGGGCGCCGATGCGTCGCGCAATCACGTAATCGAGATCGACATAATTACGCACACCCCAGTTCGGCAGTGCTGCAATACCGCGACGGCTCGCCACCAGTTGCAGGATTGCTACTGTCAGCTCTGCGGTGCGCCGCGCGAGTTTGATGCCCGCGGGTTTCAGCAACTGGCGAATCAGGTCAATGCGTTCCTCGGGCACCGGATAGGTGATCAGCGTTTCGCCTTTCAGGTCAGCGGCCTCGATGCGGCGTTTCGCACGCAAGCGGTGTTCCACCGGCAGCACGGCGAGGATTTCAAAGCGGAATAGCGGCAATGCCACGTAATCGCGGCCACGCGGTTTCTGCGAACCAATCACCAGTTCCGCCTTGCCGCTCTGCAACAGCGCCAGCGGGTCGCTGTGAAATCCGGCGAGCAGATCGACCTCGACTTCGGGCCAGCGGCCGCGGAACGCATCCATCACCGGCATCAGCCAGTCAAAACAGGTGTGGCATTCCAGCGCGATGCGCAGGTCGCCGCCGGTATCGCCTTTCAAGCGCAGCAGGTCGCGTTCCGCATCAGCGACGGCGACCAGTGTTTCCCGCGCCAGTTGCAGCAGCCGCTGCCCCGACGGCGTGAAGCGCAGGCCGGCACCGGTGCGCTGGAACAGCGCCGTGCCGTAGTGCTCCTCCAGCGCGCGCATCTGGTGCGACAAGGCGCTCTGCGTCAGGTGCACCTGGCTGGCGGCATCCACCAGTTTGCCGGTGTCGGCGATGGCGGCCAGCGACCGCAGGTGGCGCAGTTCGATCATGTCGGATCCATGATATGAATTTAATTCAAGTTATTCTGAAAATTAATCGTTTGATTCTACGCCGGACGCTGCCGATACTCCACGCCTCATTCATAACACCCGGCAGGCCATCCCATGGTCACCACGCATATCCCCGGTTATCCCCGCATCGGCGCACAGCGGGAACTCAAATTCGCAGTCGAAGCCTGCTGGCGCGGCGAGGCCGATGTGGCCTGGCTGGAAACCGCCGGCGCGGAGCTGCGCGCGGCGAACTGGCACAAACAGCGTACTGCCGGCCTGAACTACGCCACTGCTGGTGACTTCTCGTTCTACGACCAGATGCTCGACATGCTGGTGCTGCTCGGCTGCCCGCCCGCGCGTTTCGGCTTTGATCCGCAAGGCCTGACACGACCGCAGTATTTCGAACTGGCGCGGGGCAATGCCGCGCAGCCTGCGCTGGAAATGACCAAGTGGTTCGACACCAACTATCACTATCTGGTGCCGGAACTGTCGGCGCAGACCCGTTTTGACGGCGGCCCCGACTGGTATTTCGATCACATCCGCGAAGCGCTGGCGACGGGCGTGCCCGTCAAACCGGTACTGATCGGTCCGGTGACCTTCCTGCGCCTGGCAAAATCTATCGACGGCAGCGACCGTCTGCAACTGCTGGAGAATCTGGCCCGCGTCTATGCCCGCATCCTTGGCTGCCTGCGCGAGTTGGGGATTGAATGGGTACAAATCGACGAGCCAGCGCTATGCCTCGAACTTGACCCGGCATGGCTGGACGCGTACGAACACGCCTACGCCATACTCGCCGCCGATGCGCCGAAGCTGCTGCTGACAACATACTTCGACAGCATCGATGATCACATCGACCGCATCGTGCGCCTGCCGGTACAGGGCATACATCTCGACCTGGTACGCGCACCACAGCAACTCGCGGCCTGGCAACGTGCGCTACCGCAGGACTGGGTACTGTCCGCCGGCATCATCGACGGCCGCAACATCTGGCGCACGGACCTGCGACGCGCGCTGGCTGTGCTGCAGCCGCTGCGCGATGCGCTGGGCGACCGGCTGTGGATCGCATCGTCCTGTTCATTGCAGCATGTGCCGGTGACACTGGCCACCGAGCAACGCCTTGATCCGGAAGTCCGGCCGTGGCTGGCGTTCGCCGACGAAAAACTCGACGAACTGCGCATACTCGGCACAGCACTGAACAGCGGTGTCGCCACGGTGCAATCCGAACTCGAGGCCGCCGATGCCGCGCTGCAGGCACGGCGCAGCAGCCCGCGCACACTGAATGAAGCTGTGCACAAGCAGATCGCCAAACTAGCGCCGGCAGCATACCGTCGCAGCAGCCCGCATGCCCTGCGCAGCAAGGCACAACAGGCGCACCTCAAACTGCCGCCGCTGCCCACCACCACCATCGGCTCGTTCCCGCAGACACCGCAAATCCGCGGCACCCGCGCCGCCTGGAAACGCGGCGAAATCGGCGAACTGCAATACCTCGACGCGATGCGCGCGGAAATCCGTCAGGTCATTGAACGCCAGGAAGCCCTGGGCCTCGACGTGCTGGTACACGGCGAAGCCGAACGTAATGACATGGTGGAATTTTTCGGCGAACAATTGTGGGGCTTCTGTTTCACACAAAACGGCTGGGTGCAGAGCTATGGCTCGCGCTGCGTCAAACCACCGGTGATTTACGGCGATGTCGCGCGCCCGGAACCGATGACCGTGGACACCGTACGTTACGCGCAATCGCTGACCGAAAAACCGGTCAAGGGCATGCTCACCGGACCGGTGACCATACTGCAGTGGTCCTTCGTGCGCGACGATCAGCCGCGCGCACAGACCGCATTGCAGATCGCACTGGCGGTGCGCGAAGAAGTCGTCGATCTCGAAAAAGCCGGCATCCGCGTGATCCAGATCGACGAGCCCGCGCTGCGCGAAGGCCTGCCACTGAAGCAGCGGGACTGGGCCGGTTACCTAGACTGGGCGGTGCAGTCGTTCCGCGTCGCCGCTGCCGTCGCAGCCGATGACACGCAGATTCACACCCATATGTGTTACGCCGAGTTCCACGACATCCTGCCGGCCATTGCCGCGATGGACGCCGACGTCATCACCATCGAGACCTCGCGCTCGAACATGGAGTTGCTCGACGCCTTCGGTGAGTTCAGCTATCCGAACGATATCGGTCCGGGCGTCTACGACATCCACTCGCCGCGGGTGCCGCAGCCGGAGGACATGCTGCGCCTGCTGGAACGCGCCTGCCGCGTGATCCCGCCGCAACAGCTGTGGATCAATCCGGACTGCGGCCTGAAAACGCGCAATTGGCCAGAAGTCGAACAGGCCTTGCGCAACATGGTCACGGCGGCGCGACAATTGCGAGCGCGTCTTGATGACGGCACAACAGCCGGCATGCCGACTACGGCCAAGGCAGCGTAAGCACATCAGCGGCGAAGCAGCGTGCGGACGACTGCGTCCACGTTATGTTCCGCCTTCGCCTTTACGGGTGACACCCGTCGTGGTTCGGTGTTTAATCCTGCGTTCCGCAACCCTGACACGACGGGACCATCGCCATGACTGAAGTGACCGCTGCACTCCGTTCCGAATTCGCACCCACCGGCAAACTGCGCGTGGGACTCAACATGAGCAACTTCCTGCTCACCCGCACCGATGCCGCCACTGGCAAACCTGCCGGCGTGGCCCATGATCTCGGCCTGGAACTCGGCCGCCGGCTGGGCATTCCCGTCGAATTCGTGCCGCACCCCAATCCCGGTGCGCTCGCTGATGCCGCGAACAAAAATGTCTGGGACGTCGGCTTCCTCGGCGCCGAACCCGCGCGCGCCAATGAAATCGACTTCACAGCAGCCTATGTCGAAATCGATTCCACTTACCTGGTGCCGGCGGGATCACCGCTGAAATCCGTGGACGAGGCGGATCGCAAAGGGATACGCATCATCGTGCCGGAAAGAGCCGCTTACGAACTCTATCTGACGCGCACCATCAAGAATGCGGAACTCGTCAAGGATAAAGGCGGCGATTTGTGCTTCAAGCGTTTCGTCGACGAAAAATTTGACGCACTGGCCGGCCTCAAACCGCGGCTGATTTCCGATCAGGCCAAAATGCCCGGCTCGCGCATCGTTGAGGGGCGTTTCACTGCCGTGCAACAGGCTGCCGGCGTGCCCAAGGGTCGCAGTGCAGCGGCAAAATATCTCGGCGCGTTTATTGAGGATGTAAAAGCCTCGGGGCTGGTTGCCAAGGCCATCAAAGACAATAACGTGGTCGGACTGACGATTGCGTCTCCGGCCTGATCGGACTCACCAACGGCTGGCTTTAAATCACTGACCAGAGCACGAGACCGGCATGGCGCGCACGATCCAGACATACCTGACTGCCGAACGCGCCACCCACGGCGACTTCTGGATACGCAACGAAAGTCGCGCCCAGCACACAGCGCAGGCCCATCGCCACGAGTTCTTTCAGATTCAGCTCAATCTGGAGGGCAGGACGCAACAATATGTCGGGGCCACCGAGCACAGGCTCGAACCGGGTTCGCTGGCTTTTGTCCTGCCCTACCGTGCGCACCTCGGCGGGCACTCCGCCGGGTCGCGCTTCTATGTCATTAATTTCCAACAGCATTTCCTGTTTCCGGAACTGGGGGTCGATCCGCTGGAACTGGAAAATGTACCGATTGCCCAGGCACCGCTGCTGGCGCCTTTCCTGTTCCAGGACGTAATGAATTTCGTCCTTAAAGGTGCCGATCTGAAAATGGCGCGCAAGGCTTGCGCAACAATGATGGCGGAACACGTTCGGCGGGGACTCTACTCGCGGGACATCATTCGCGCCAATTTGACGCTACTGATTAGCATGGTTTGTGAGCGCCATGAAAAAAAACTGGCGTGCGTCGACGGCCGCACACAGCAACGCGGTCATCCGAAAACTCTGGCGCGGGTCATGCGATATATCCGGGAGAATCTGTCCGGACACATCTCTCTTGCCGAGGCGGCCAGTACAGCCAATCTGTCACCGAACTACCTGACCAACCTACTCAAACACGAAACCGGCAAGAACTTCACCAGTCTAGTCACGTCCCGGCGCATGGAAAAAGCGCGGGAACTGCTGACTTACACCTCGCTGCGGGTTTCCGAGGTTGCCGCCGCCGCCGGTTTCGAGGATGCAGCCTATTTCACGCGCCGTTTCAAGCAGTACTTCCGCATTGCACCCGCGGCATACCGCAGCCGCGAAACACCTGTCGCACTGCGATGATGGATTTCTCCAACTAAATCCCGGTTTTCTCTCTTGTCGCACCTTGAAGGCAAGGCTTAGTCTTGTTGTTCAGGGCTGACCGAACTGTCGAAATACGTCTTCGGCGATGATGATTTTCGCCTCGCGCACAGGAGGTTGCTCCCATGACTATTACTGCCAAGGTTGTCATGCTGTCCGGCACACGACCGCACGGCACGGCGCGCAATCGCCTCGTCATTTGGACCAACCGTTGAATAAAGACTGTACCGCTTGCCCGGCATAAACAACAAAACTACAGCTCGGCACCCCATCACAATGCTCTGGAGGAGATCATGGATACCAACAGAAAAACCGTCATAGTTGCGCTGCTTGCCGTTCTCGCAACCGCGCCGGCATGGTCTCAGGGTACTGCGAGCTATCCTGTAAAACCGGTCCGTTTCGTTGTTCCCACAGCACCTGGCGGCGGCGTAGACACGCTTTCGCGGCTCGTCGGCCATGCCCTCACCTCGACCTGGGGACAGCAGGTGCTCGTCGACAATCGCGGTGGCGCTTCGGGCATCATCGGCGCGGAAATCGTCGCCCGCGCACCCGGCGATGGTTACACGGTGCTGGTCACGCCCACTACGTTCAGCACCAATGTCAGCCTGTTTCGCAAGCTACCCTACGATACCCGCAGGGATTTTGTTACGGTTTCACTGATTTCGAAAGAACCGAACATCCTGATGGTGCACCCCTCGCTGCCGGTGAAATCCGTCGGCGCACTGGTCTCCCTGGCGAAACGCCGGCCGGGAGAACTCAATTTCGGTTATGGCGGAGTCGGCAGCACTGCCAGTCTTTCCGGAGCGCTCTTCAGGCTGCGCACCGGCATTCGCATGACCGGCGTTTCGTACAAGGGCAACGGCCCCGCCGTCACTGCGCTGAGTACCGGTGAAGTACAGCTGATGTTCGTGGGCCTGCCGCCAACGCTGCCCATGGTCAAACAGGGACAGTTGAAGCCGCTGGCCGTAACCTCGGATGCGCGATCGCCGTTTCTCCCACAGGTCGAAACCATGGCGGAAGCGGGCGTGACCGACTTCGAGGTCACCAACTGGGTGGGCGTCATGGCGCCTGCAGAAACTCCCGCGCCGATCGTGCAGAAAATCAGCGCAGATATCAGAAAAGTTCTGGCCAGCGCAGCCATGCAAGAGCGCTTCCGTTTCTACGGCGTTACTCCCGACAGCAGCACCCCGGAAGAATTCCGACAATTTCTCGACTCTGAAATCAAACGCTGGGGCGAGGTCGTCCAAGCCGCCAAACTGCCCGTCAACTGATCTTTGAAAGGAACACCAATGTCTTACACCCTGGAAGCATTCTGCAACGATACACGGGCACTGCTGAAGGCCGACCCCGGCCCGACCGGCGTCGAGCAGGTCCGGAAAAAGATGGAAACTCTGGTCCGCGACCCGGCATTCGTGGCTGAACATTTTCATTCCGGCGTCAAATACGGCCCGCGCCGGCTGTTCGTCGATCCCGAACTGGGATTCGAAGTGCTGGGCTACCGTGCGGAAAAACCCCGCAACTCACCTGCGCACGACCACGGCGATTCCTGGGCGCTCTACGCACAGGTACACGATTACACCGAGATGACCGAATACAACCGTCTCGACGACGGCAAGGATCCGGACAACGCCAGGATAGAAATCAAGAGCAAGTACAAGCTCGAAAAAGGCCAGGTCGGTACCTACTGGGGCAGCCAGCTGCATGCTACGTATACCCCCGCCGATTGCAGCTATCTGCGGGTCACCGGCACCGATCTCGAAAAACGGCCGCGCGTACGCATAGACCAGAATACCGGCAAGGTTATGAAATAGAAACAACAGCCCAAGCGATCATTTAACAAAATAAATCCACTATAAGACTCAGCGCACATGTTACGAATACAGATTACACGTCACACCATTTACATCTTGAGCGTAATTTTCTTTAGCAGCGGACTGGGCTCGCCACATCCTGCAATCGCCGCAGACACAGAGCTTTATCCGGTCAAACCGATTCGGATCATCGTTCCATTCCCGCCGGGCGGGCCGGTAGATACGCTGGCCCGCATCGTTGGCAAGCAACTGTCATCACTCGGGCAGCAAGCGATCGTTGACAATCGCCCGGGAGCCAATGGAATCATCGGAACCGATCTCGCAAGCAAAGCAGCACCTGATGGCTATACGCTGCTCATGGGGAACCTGGGGCCGATTGCCATTAATGTGAGTCTGTACGACCCGTTGCCCTATGACCCGGTGAAAAGCTTTGCGCCAATTGCGATGGTAGCGGTTGCGCCCCAGATTCTGGTCGCGCACCCATCGCTGCCGGCTCAAACGATTCAGGAACTCGTGCAACTTGCAAAAACCCGCCCGGGGCAACTCACATACGGCTCCCCTGGCAAAGGTTCCGGGGCACACCTTTCCATGGAGTTGTTCAAGACAACAACCATGGTCAGCATCCTGCACGTCCCCTACAAAGGCGCCACTCCCGCCCTTGCTGACCTCCTGGGCGGGCAAATATCACTGGTATTAAGCAGCATCGTGCCGGCGCAACCGTTCGTCAAATCGGGAAAGCTGCGGGGGCTTGCGGTAACCAGTCGCAGTCGCACCCCGGCGCTGCCCGCGGTTCCGACCATGGCTGAATCCGGATTGCCCGGCTTCGAGGCCATGGCCTGGTTTGGCATGCTTGCTCCCGCTGGCACACCGCAATTTATCGTTTCAATGCTTAACCGTGAAATCGCCGGGATGTTGAAAAAACAGGATATCCGCAGTCAGTTGGCCAGCTTCGGCTCGGAGCCGGGCAGAGGAACAGCCCAGGAGTTTTCGGCACACATCAAGGCCGAAATCGACAAATGGGGCCAGGTAATCAAGGATGCAGGAATAAAGGAAGGGAAATCATGACCAGAAGCTCAGCGACAGCATGTTTGATTTCACTCATGTTTTCTGCGGGGATCACATCCGCATACGGGGCAAATCAGTTCCCATCAAAACCAGTCCGTCTGATCGTGCCATTTTCCGCTGGCGGCAATGTTGACATCGTCACGCGGGTGATCGCGCGTAAGCTCTCAGAAAATATCGGGCAGCAGGTAGTAGTCGATAATCGTGGTGGTGCAGGCGGCGCAATCGGAACGGAACTTGCCGCGCAAGCGCCAGCCGACGGATATACGTTGCTCATGGTCACCGCCAGCCATGTCACCAACCCCAGCCTGCGCAAACTCCCTTACGATACTGAAAAAGATTTTTCGCCTGTTTCTATCGTTGTTGAAGTGCCCGTCATCCTGGTTGTCAATCCGTCACTACCGGTACGGACCGTTCCCGAACTCATTGCTCTTGCGAAAGCAAAGCCGGGGCAGCTCAACTTCGGCTCAGGCGGTAAGGGAACAGGCGCGCACCTCGCTGCCGAGTTGCTGAAAAGCGCAGCTCACCTGGATATCGTGCATATTCCTTACAAGGGAATCGGGCTCGCGCTGGTCGACCTTCTCGGCGGTCAAATCCAGATGATGTTCTCCGCAATGCCCTCGGTTATGCCCCATGTGCAACAACAAAGGCTACGGGCGCTTGGGGTCGCAGCGGCAAAACGATCCCCCGCCCTGCCGGACGTACCGACCATCCGCGAAACCGGGATACCAGGTGTAGAGGCCAGCGTCAGTTTCACTCTGCTGGTACCCGCTGCCACTCCCGCAAAAATCATAGCGTATCTCAACAGTGAAATCGTCAAAACACTCCGCGCACCCGAAATCAGTAAGCAGTTGGTGGGCAAAGGCGCCATTCCGGTCGGCAGCTCGCCCGACGAGGCCGCACGCTTCGTGTCCAGCGAGATCACCCGCTGGACACGTGTCATTAAAACGCTGGGCTTGAGCATCAACTGAGAACATGTAATTTGCGCTGCTCTGCAGCGTGGCATGCCACAAACGTCAGATAACCATGAGAAAGCCATAAAGTGAAAGCACAGGAAAACCAGAAAACAGCGGCATTGGTCGATCCGGCATGGGTCGCCGCCCACAGCAATGATCCCAATGTCTGCCTGATAGAGATTGCCGGCCTTGGGCAGGATGACTTGCAGGCTTACAAAGCCGGCCATGTGCCAGGGGCACATCCGTGGAAATGGAAAGACATGCTGTGGGAAACACACATGCGCGATTTCCCGTCCCCCGAGGAGTTCGCACGTCGCCTTGGTGCGGCCGGTATCGATAACGACACCACTGTCGTGTTTTACGGAGAAGGTGTGCAGTTTGGCATCTATGCCTGGTGGGTATTCCGCTATTGCGGCCATGAAAATGTGCGCATACTCGATGGGGCGCGCCATTTGTGGGCGGAAGAGGGACGGCCACTCGTAACCGAAGTTCCGCCGCCACGACCGGCAAAAAAATACAAACCGGTCGCGCGCGTCGAAAACATGCGCATCCTGCGCGATGACGTATTGAAATCGCTGGCGCAACCCGGGATTCTGCTGCTGGACGGCAGGTCACATGAAGAGTACCGGGGCGAGCGGGTAGGCGCCACCGGCGGGCCCGACGTGGGCGCCATGTGTTACGGACGCATTCCAGGCGCGCGCCATCTCTTTTTTGACGATCTGCTGAATCCCAACAAAAGCCTGCGGACGCATGACGAACTGAAGTCCATCGTAGATGTCAGCGGGGCAAATCCAGAACAAGACATCATTGTGTACTGCCGTCTCAGTCACCGCGCGACGGTCCTTTATTTTGCCCTCACCCAGATTGTCGGGCTTGAGCGTGTCAGGGTTTATGACGGGTCGTGGACCGAATGGGGCAACGTGGTCGGTCTGCCGATAGAGCGCTAATCTTGAACGAAGTGAAAATCATGGAACAAAAAGTCAACGTCCGGCAAGTGACCGGCAAGCAATTGCTGGGCACAGCACGCCATCACGCAGTCGTCACAGACCGGCCCACGGAAGAAAACGGAACCGACGTGGGCTGCACGTCCGGCGAATTACTGCTCCTTGCGATCGGCTCATGCGGCATGGCAGGACTGCGCAGGTTGTTCGAATCAAAAAACATGCCTTACCGGGATTTCAGCGTAGACGTGTTTTTTGAACCACATGATGTACCGCAGCAGCGCGACCGTATCGTCATGTCCATCAACATGAACCATGACCTGAGTGACGTCGACTTCGACGCTATAAGAACAGCAGCGATATCAGGAGGTGTTACGAGCCGGATGCTCCTCGGTTCCGAAATGGACATACGTATTGCCAGAAACTAGCCAACATCGCGGGCATTGATTCGCGTCATGGCGCAGTGTTCACGACTGAAATCATGCAACTCCTTGGATTACTTGAAAGGGTGGTAATCATGACCATGCGACACATACTATTGCCGATATTGTGCGGATTGCTGGCGATTGTTTCAACCACCGTCAGTGGACAGGGTTTCCCGTCCAAAGCCGTGCGCATCATCGTGCCTTTCCCGCCCGGAGCCGGTCCCGATATTGTTTCACGCACATTGGCTCCAAAATTGTCCGAGCGCTGGGGACAGCAAATCGTCGTGGATAACCGGCCTGGTGGCGGCGGCAATATCGCCGTCGAACTAGCCGTAAAATCCTCACCAGATGGGTACACGCTGCTGCTGGCCTCAAATCACGTGACCATCAACCAAAGTCTGTTCAAAACAATCCCCTACGATCCGGTGCAGGATCTGGCGCCGATCACGCTGGCCGCCATCACGCCCAATATCCTGGTAATACATCCGTCACTACCGGCAAAATCGGTCAAGGACCTGATCCTGTTGGCGAAATCCAAACCAGGACAGCTCAATTTTTCGTCTGGTGGCAATGGCAGCGTTGGTCATCTGGCCGGTGAAATGTTCAAGTCTGCCGCCGGTGTCAACATGGTTCACATCCCGTACAAAGGCCCGACCGCAGCCATCACGGCCTTGTTGAATGGCGAGGCATCAGCCGGCTTTCTCCTCGCAGCTGCGGCATTGCGCCAGGTTTCGGCAGGCAAACTGCATGCTCTCGCCGTAACCGGCAAGAATCGCACCCCGGCCGCGCCGGAACTGCCCACCGTTGCCGAAGCGGGAGTTCCCGGTTATGAAATCGTGGCTTGGCAGGGATTATTTGCCCCAGCCGGCACACCGAATGAAGTCGTCCGTAAAATCCAGGCGGACATGATTCATGTCTTGGGTCTTCCGGAAATCAAGGCGGCACTGGTCGTCCAGGGGCTGGAAACAATAGGAAGTACGTCAAAAGAATTTTCGGATTACATCAAGGATGATCTGGTGAAATGGGCCAAAGTGGTCCGGGAAGCCAAGGTCCACGTGGATTGAAGGACGTGCGATCGTCTACCTAGATATCCACGGAACGACTACCAGTGCAAGCGGAAAACCACTTACAGCATCAGCCGCCGTCTTCCCGCCGCCCCTTCAGCTTGCGCCACAATGACGCACGGTTGATGCCGAGAATCTGCGCAGCGGCCGTCTGGTTGCCTGCAGTTTCCTCGAGCACGCGGCTGATGTATTTCAGTTCCTGCTCTTCCAGTGTAGGCAGTCGGCCGTCGCGTTTTTGCACGGTGATGACGCCGATGTTGCGCAGGTGTTCGGGCAGGTCAGTCGCCTCTATGGTGTCGCCGGCAGCCATGGCGGTGCCGCGGGCGATCAGGTTTTCGAGCTCACGCACATTCCCCGGGAACGCGTAGTTCATCAACAACTCCAGTGCCTCGGGTGCAATCTTCCGCACATTGCGCTTCATTTGCGCCGAGTATTTCTCCAGGAAATGCAGTGCCAGTAATGGAATGTCATTGCGCCGCTCCGTCAGCAGCGGCAGATGCAGCCGCACCACGTCTAGTCGGTAAAACAGGTCCTTGCGTAACGCGCCCGTGCGCACGGCCGCGGCCACATCGCGATTGCTGGCGGCGATGAAACGCACATCGCAGGGCACCGGCCTCGTTGCCCCCAGCCGCAGCACTTCGCGCTCCTGCAGCACCCGCAGCAGCTTTACCTGCATGGCCGCAGACATTTCGGTGATTTCGTCGAGAAACAGCGTGCCGCCGGCGCCGGATTCAATCAATCCTTTTTTGGCTGTGGTGGCGCCGGTGTAAGCACCCTTTTCGTGGCCGAACAGCTCGTTCTCCAGCAATGATTCCGCGAACGCCCCGCAGTTGATCGCAACATAAGGTCCGTTGCGCCGCCCGCTGTAATAGTGGAGATAACGCGCCAGCAGTTCCTTGCCGGTACCGCTGTCCCCGGAAATCAGCGCAGTACAGTCCGTCGGCGCAACCTGCCGCGCGAGTTCCAGCAGACGTTCCATCGCCGCATCCCGGGTCACTATGCTGGCCGGCCCCTTGATGTCGTCCAGCTGCTGCCGCAGCGCCAGATTCTCGCGCTTGAGTCGGACTTTCTCCACGGCTTCGGCAACCACCTTACGCACCTCGTCAAAGCGGTAGGGTTTGGCCAGATAATAAAAAGCCCCCTGCTTCATCGCCGCCACTGCGGATTCCGCAGAAGCATGGCCGGTGATCAGTATCACTTCGGCCAGCGGATCCAGTTCACGGCAGCGGCGCAGTATGTCCATGCCATCAACCTGCTCCATGCGCAGATCGGTCAGCACCACATCAAAACTTTGTTCCCCCAGCAGCGCCAGCGCCTTCGCGCCTTCGCGCACTGCCGTGACAACGTAACCCTCCTTGACCATGACATGCTGCAGGTTGCGCAGCGCAATGTCTTCGTCGTCAACAATCAGCAGATTTCCGATGAAACTCATGGCATCTGCTCCTGCGGCATCCCGGCGGCAGGCAGCCGGATATGGAATGTGGTGCCCACATCAGCGCCGGTGGTGACCGCCATGCAACCATCATGTTCTTCGATGATTTCATGGGTAATGAACAGCCCCAGCCCCATGCCCTTGCCCACGTCCTTGGTGGTGAAAAAGGGATCATAAATTCGCGGCAGCACGTCGTGCGCGATGCCGGGCCCGTTATCCGCGATCGCCACATCCACTACAGCACCGTCCAGCTGGCAACCGGAGAACAGCGATGCATCGCGTCCGGACTCGCCGCCGGCCTGCGCTGCGACCGCACTGATCGACACCCTGCCTGTCTCCGGCACGACCTGCACCGCGTTCTTGATCAGATTGAGGAAAGCCTGCTGCAGGCGCTGGCTGTCGCCGGCCACCGCCAGATCATCGGGCACGTCGCAGAGTATTGCTGCGTGTGCCGGCACTTCACCGCGCACAAAAGCCAGTGTCTGCTCCAGCAGTGGACGCAATTCGACCCGCTCGTGACGGAAGTTTCTTTTGCGCGAAAAGTCCAGCAGCGAACGCACGATAGTGCGTGCCCGCTCGCACTGGCCGTCGATCTGCTGCAGCAGGGTTTTACGGGTTGCAGCATCCGCTTCGTCCCACTCTTCCAGCAGGATCTGGCAGGACGTTGAGATATTCGACAGCGGGTTGTTGAGTTCATGCGCCACCCCGGACAACATCGTCCCCATCGAGGCGAGTTTCTCTGCATGCACCAGGTGTTTCTGGCGCAACTCGAGTTCACGCAGCATGTGGTTGAAGGCATTGGTGATCGAAACAATTTCACGGTCACCAGTCGGCGCCTTGAGCAGGCCCGTGGCGCCGCCACTCACTGCGCTCACGCTCAATTCCATCGACTTCAACGGACCCACGATGCGGCGCGCAATCGCCCGGCTCATCAGCAATATCAGTATCGCCAGCGCCGCGATCACCACCACCAGCACGGCACGGAAAGTTGCCAGCGAGTTGCGCACCACGGATTTTTCGGCAGCCGCCATGTCTGCGGCTATGGCAACAATATCCTTGCCCGCCGCCCGTACGCGGCCTTCCGCTGCAGCCACCCTTGCACCGCGTACCGCAAGTGCTGCATACGCTGCCATGTGCTGTCCGTAGATATCCAACAATTCCCGAAAACGTGACAGCGCCGCCGGGCTGCCAATGGCGGCAAAACCGCTCTGATACTGGTCGAGCAGATCACGGGCCAGCGCGACCTGGCGCAGGTTGTCCGCATAATCCGCGTCCTGCCGGTGTAAAAAGTAATTGCGCTCGTAACGACGGATTTCCAGGGTGGTTTCCAGCAGTTGCGCCGTGCGTTCGCCCAGCGACACCTTGGTTTCCAGCGCGGAGAATTCAAAAAAAGTCGCCACCGCCGCGACGATGATCAGCAGGGCTATCGCGTAATAACCGAGCGTGATCTTGCGGCTGAGTGAAGGCTGTAATGCAGACAGGCGGTCGGTCAGGGTCATGGCGGCACATTCCGCGGGCGGGAGCCCTTAACTGTTGCATTCTGCATCACTGCTGCTGTTTTTAGCAACGCCTGGCTATGAACATCCATAGCAGTGGAATTGCTTTGCCACGTGATTGATCGTTGCATATTGCAACGATCAGCGCTCGAACAGGCCCGTCAAAAAACACAATTAAATGTTAATAATCAATAGCTTAATTGACGTGGCACGGGTAATGCACCACTTACCCCCTCAACAACACCTCAGAGCAATGATCGCCTTACCCCATCTGCTGCAGCGCTGCCTCAACGCCCTGGCTTATGCCAACGTCGGAAACCTCGAAGAACTGCGTCGCCGCCTCGACGATCCCGTCGGCCCGCCCGCACCTTACAACGTCGACATCACATCCCGGCAGCCGCGTGATCCAGCGCCCGCCGCCCGCGCACCCAGCAATACTGCACGCCACCTCGCCGCATTTCGCCAAGCGGCCACCACCCGTTTCAACGCCGCATTCGGACGCTGGCTCAACGTCCGCCACCGCACCATACATGACGACCTGATCGCCGGACTTACCGTCACGCTGGTCGCCATACCGCAATCTCTGGCCTACGCCCAGCTCGCCGGCGTGCCGGCTTACTACGGTCTGTATGCCGCTTTTTTGCCGACCATCGTCGCCGCCATGATCGGTTCGCTGCCGCAACTGTCCACCGGCCCAGCAGCGCTGACTGCATTGCTCACTGCTGCCAGCATCGCGCCGCTCGCCGCGCAGGGCAGTCAGTCCTTTATTGCCAACGTCATATTGCTCGGCCTGATTGCCGGCAGTTTCCAGATCCTCTTCGGCATTGTCCGGCTGGGTGTGCTGCTCAACTTCCTCTCGCACCCTGTACTGATGGGGTTCATCAATGCCGCAGCACTGATCATCGGCCTGTCACAGTTGCCGGCACTGCTCGGCATACCGTCCAGCCAGTCGGAACATTTTCTTGCCGACATCTGGCAGGTTGTGTCGCATCTCAACGCCACGCACAGCGTGTCGCTGGCCTTCGGCGTTGCGGCCATCGCCATGCTGGCCGCGTTCAAACGTTATTCCCCGCGTTTTCCCGGCGTGCTGGTGACCGTGACCGTACTCACCATCGTCAGCGCCGGCATCGGTTATGCCGACATGGGCGGCGCGGTTGTGGGTACCGTGCCCGGCGGCCTGCCGCCCTTTGCCCTGCCCACCGGCAACTGGGCCACCGTGGTGACGCTGCTGCCGGCGGGTTTTGTGCTGGCACTGATCAGCTTCATGGAAGCCACGTCCAGCGCCAAGGTCATAGCCATCAAGACTCGCCAGACCTGGGATAAGAACCGTGAACTGGTGGCGCAGGGCTTGGCCAAGGTGGTTTCAGCGCTCAGCCATTCCATCCCCGTCAGCGCATCATTCTCCCGCTCGGCACTGAACACCACAGCGCGCACCCGCATGGCCGCGGTCATCGCTGCCCTGGGCGTGCTGCTGACCATGCTGTTTTTCACATCACTGCTCTACCATGTACCGAAGCCGGCGCTTGCCGCCATCATCATGGTTGCCGTTTTTGGACTGATAGACCTGCGCGCCATCAGCACCGCATGGCGCGCAAACCGGGACGACGGTTTCGCCGCACTCGCCACCTTTGTCGCGACCTTGGGTTTTGCGCCGTACATCCAGAACGGCATCATCACCGGCATCCTGCTGTCACTGGGGCTGTTGCTGTACCGCATGATGCGGCCGCGGGTCGCCATCCTTGGACAGCATGCCAATGGTGAGTTGCGCGATGCCCGGCTCTTTGATCTGCCACCGCTGCATCCGCAGATCGGCGCCGTGCGCTTTGACGGCTCGCTGCACTTTGTCACCGGCTCCTATTTTGAAGATGCGCTGGTACGACTCGAGCATGGCAATCCCGGGCTGCGTTATGTACTGGTATCAGGCGGCGGCATCAATGACATAGACGCCTCCGGCATCGAAGTGCTGCGCAGCCTCAGCGACCGCTTCCGCAAAAATGGTGTGGTGCTGACGTTCAGCGAACTGAAATGGCAGGTGCAGCGCGTGCTCGACCGCACCGGACTCACCACCATCATCGGCAAGGAAAACATTTTTGCAACTGACGAGTCGGCGCTCGCCGATCTGAACAAACGCCTGGCGGAGCCCCCTCCAGCCGGGCCGGCCTCCGAGGAGGGGGATGTGTTGGCGTCATCCGGGGCGGCGGCACCACCGCTGCACCCGGTGCACGTCTGAACACGGCACGCCAGTGTAATCAGCGCGTGGTTATTCCGGATCGCACAACAACAAAAGAAATTACAGCTGGAAAATCAAGAGTGTCCGCAAAAGCGGGAGGGGGATAGCGCGGGGGCGGAAAAACGATTAAATAATACTACGCCCGCAGTGTAGCATGGCCCTTGCAGAAGAGGGCGCCGGGCGCGTAAAACGTTCCCCGACAGCCACTGATTTTTTATGCGCAGCAACACGATGCGCGAACCCGGCACTGTAGGGCTGCACTGCCGGACCCCCGCTGGAGAACACCATGAACCGAATCGTGCACCTCGCACTGAAGGTCGATGACCTTGAAAAAACCTCTGCATTTTACGAAAACGTATTCGGCTTCTGGGAAGCCGAGACCCGCAAAACCCGCGACCACCTGTCGCGACACCTGACCGACGGTACCATTGATTTCACGCTGATCAAATACGACGCCAGCACCCAGTCTGCGGAATCCAAGGCCGCCGGTGAAGGCCCGTGCATCCACCACTTCGCGGTGGAAGTCGAAAACATGGAAGAAGCCACTGCGCAGATCAAAAGTTACGGCTGCGAAATCATCAGCGACCCCGGTGTCATCCCGGTGAAATTCCGCGCCCCAGGCGGCACTGTCGCCGAACTGGTGCCGGTCGGCCGCTACAAAAAAACCGAGCGACCCACCAAATAGGCGGTCGCTCGGCAGTATTTCGTAAGCCGTTGTTTTAATTAATATTTTTTATCATCAAAGCCCTGCCTGGGTGATGAATTTCCCCACCAGGTAGGGCTCGATGGCTTCAGTGCCGCCTTCGGAGCCGTAGCCCGAATCCTTGACGCCGCCGAACGGCACCTCGGGCAAGGCAAAGCCCAGGTGATTGATGGTCATCATGCCGGTCTCGACCTGCGCTGCAATCGCATTCGCGGTCTTCGCCGATTTCGTCCACGCATAAGCGGCCAGGCCATAAGGCAGGCGATTGGCTTCAGCCACGGCATCTTCAAAAGTCTTGAACGGGTTGATGATGGCCAGCGGGCCGAACGGCTCCGTGTTCATGGACATCGCATCAGTCGACAATTCGGTCACCACTGTCGGCTCGAAAAAATTGCCTTTTTCGCCGATCGGATAACCGCCGGTCTGCAGCTTGCCGCCTTTTTTCTTCGCATCTTCGACATTGGCCACCATCGCGCTCTGGCGGCGCGGATTGGCCAGCGTCGCCATTTGGGTGTCCTTGTCGAATCCATCGCCGACCTTGACTGCTTTGGCGCCCTCAACAAATTTCTCGACGAATTTTTTGTACACGCCCTCCTGTACCAGGAAACGCGTCGGCGACACGCACACCTGGCCGGCGTTGCGGTATTTCATGAAAGTCATGGTCTTGGCGGCGATATCAATATCGGCATCATCAAAAATGATTACCGGTGCGTGGCCGCCGAGTTCCATGGTCACACGCTTCATGTGCTGCCCCGCCATCGCCGCCAGTTGCTTGCCCACCGGGGTGGAGCCGGTGAAGGTGATCTTGCGGATCACCGGATGCGGGATCAGATAGCTGGAGATTTCTGCCGGGTCGCCGTAGACCAGGTTGATCACACCCGCCGGCACGCCAGCGTCGACGAAGGCGCGCACCAGTTCCGCCGGTGAGGCCGGAGTTTCTTCCGGCGCCTTGAGGATGATCGAGCAGCCGGTACACAATGCCGCCGACAGTTTTCGCACGGCCTGGTTGATCGGAAAATTCCATGGCGTGAAAGCCGCGACCGGACCCACCGGCTCTTTCACCACCAGTTGATAAACACCTTCGGCACGCGCCGGGATCACGCGTCCATAGGCGCGGCGGCCTTCTTCGGCAAACCACTCGATCATGTCGGCAGCGGCCAGCACTTCCAGCTTGGCTTCTCCCACCGGCTTGCCCTGCTCGAAGGTCATGTATGTGGCGATGGTCTCTGCGCGTTCGCGGACCAGCGCTGCGGCCTTGCGCATTATTTTGCAACGCTCGTAGGCCGACACCTTGCGCCAGACCTTGAAACCCGCAGCAGCGGATTCCAGCGCGCGGTCCAGATCGGCCTTCTCCGCATACGCCAGGGTGCCGATCTGGCTGTGGTTGGCCGGGTTGACTACAGGCAGCGTGCGGCCGGAAGCAGCGGCGCACCACTGGCCATTGATGTGGAGCAAGGTGTTGGGATACATGGCAATGAACCTTATGCGTGGATGAACAGGAAGCCGAAGGATAAACGACTTTGACGGCGCACGCGCAGGCAGCGCGCATGCCGTCGCTTTAATGCTTGCTCAGTGCGGCGTGCTCAGTGCGGGCGTTCGCCGCTGATCTGCACCCGGTGCATCATGCGTCGCTCGGCAGGATCAAACGAATCACGGCGGTGATTCAGGCAGCGGTTGTCCCAGATCAGCGTATCGCCAGGTTGCCACTCGTGGCCCCACACAAACTCCGGCTGCGCAGCATGCGCCCACAACTGGTCCAGCAGCGCTTCACTCTCTTCCAGCGGCAGACCGATGATGTAGGCGTTGCGGCGGCGCCCCAGATACAGCGCCTTGCGTTTGGTCAGCGGATGGGTGCGGAATATGCGGTGCTGCGCGCCCGGCGCTGCGCGCGGATCAGTCACCGGCTCGAAACCTTTGCGCAACTGGCCGCCGCTGTTGTAGGTCTCGTCGTGGATCAGCATCCTGCCGTCGAGTTTCTTTTTCAGATCATCCGGCAGCGTGTCGTGAGCCATGTACTGATTGGCAAAATAGGTATTGCCGCCGGCGGGCGGCGCTTCCAACGAATGCAGGATCGCAATCGTGCACGGCACGGCACGGTACGACATGTCGGTATGCCAGATTGCCTCCCCCGCGCCGAGGTTGCCCAGCGGTTGGCCGTCAGCCTCCAGATTCGAAATCACCAGGATGTCCGGATAGGCGTCGATGTACGGCTTGCCGATGACGCTCATGCCCGGCGGTTCCAGTGCACCGAAGGTTTTGCCGAGTGCGATCAGCTGCGGATCGGAAATCGGCTGGCCGCGCACGAACACCACCAGATGCTCGAGCAGGGCCTGCTGCAACGTGGATACGGTGAGCGGATCCAGCGCGGCAAGGTCGACGCCGCGCACTTCGGCGCCGCAGCCTTTGCCGGTCGGAATGATTTGTGGATTGTTCATGTAACTCTCCTCGACAATACGGGCAGCGCGCTCGCGCTTCATTTCCCGTTTATTTTGCTGAAATAAGCCTTGTTCGCAACCTCGACCACGCTCATCCCCGCAGCGACGTCCCGATTGCGTTCTTCCTCGCCGGCCGACAGCGCCTGCGCTCGTGCCAGCACTTCATCCACGCGAGCGCGCGGGATAAAACACACGCCATTGTCGTCAGCAACAACCAGATCACCAGCGTGCACCGGCACACCGCAAATCTGCACCGGCCCGTTGATCGCCACGGTTTCAACGCGCCATTTGCCGGTCATCAGGCTCACGCCGCGCGCCCAGATCGGGTAACCGATGCTGCGCGCGGTGGAAATGTCGCGTGTCGCGCCATCGACGATGGCGCCGGCCTCACCCTGGCGTTTGCCGATGTTCGCCGAATTGCCGCCCAGGCTCGAGATGCCCGCCACACCTTCAATCACCAACACGTCACCGGGCTGCGCTAGGTTATGCGCCTCGATGTCGGCCTGCTTCGATTTGCGTTCCATCGCACCCAGCGTCGGCGGCACCGACTGCATGATGTTGCGCACCGTCATCACCGGCCCGACCATACGCGCACCGGGCAGCATCGGCTGCAGCGTGGCTGCGGGTATCGCACCGTGGATGCCCAGTTCATCCATCGCATCCGACACTGTTCCCGCAAGGTCGGTCAGCGCAAGAAACGCATTAATCACGGTTTTTCCGGGACGCGGAATGTCGCGCATCACAATGCGCGCGGGATCAATCTTGCCGGTCAACGATTTTTCAGACATGGCGACAGTTTCTGCACGGCGTTAAAAATTCTTGCGTGGAATGGTCCACATCCCGAAACGCGGACACACTGATCATAACAGCTGCTTTGTGTACGGCAGCAGCGCGTGTAACCTGGCGCTACTACTGCAGGAGGAAAACACCATGGCCGTAAAACTGCGCCGCCTGTCCAACGCGCTGGGCGCCGAAATCTGCGACGTCGATATTTCAAAACCGATGAGCGAAAGCACCTTCGGCGAAATTCATCGCGTCTTTCTTGATCACGGTATCCTGCTGTTGCGCAATCAGAACATCAGCCGCGAACAACACATCGAGTTCAGCCGCCGCTTCGGCGAACTGGATGACCACAAATCGCTGCCGCGCGACCGGCATCCCGATCATCCTGATCATCCCGAACTGCTGCTGGCGAACTCACCGTGCGTGGCCGCGTCTGCTTTTCGTTTGATTCTAGTTTACGCGCTCGATATGAACAACATTTTGCCCGCTCGACTGAGGCAGCACATCGACTTCCACATCGCGGTCCAGCAATCCTGCAACGGAACACTCCGGAATTTTTTGGTAGCGCTTGATGGTCATGGTACCATTGGTATAGCCGTCCATGCCGCAATACTGCTGACGTTCCACGCGCAGGAATTCGAACTCATAGGCATGAGACAGGGCGCGGATGAGGTACATGCCGTGCGGTGTCTGCACCCGGATCGCCCCGTCTGCCGTCCAGCGCCATTTGGTTTCGGGATCATCGCGCCGGATTTCCAGCGAACAGGTGCGCGGCCGCCACTTGCTGTAATACGCAAAGCTGGCGATCTGTCCGCCGCGCGCCTCTAACGCCATGCGCGCGTGCAAATCCTCGACACCAATCTTGCAATCAATGCGCTCGACCTCTCCGCTCAGAGGCGGCAGCATTTTGTCGCTCTTGACGTCGGCCATCGGATCGTCCGGATCCGCCCCGATCTCGGGCGACATCACCGGCGGGAGTTCGATTTTATGGATCAGGTCCGGCGGCGGCGGGCGCATCACCGGCGCCAGTTGCGCGCATGCGCCTAATAGTATCGTGACCACCACGCATGCGCGTGTGAGCTTCGGTCCGAAATGTTGCATTTGCTGGATTTTACGCACAAATGCCGGACGCAACATTGCCAACGCACCCAGTAGCGACCCGATTTCCGGCTAGCTCTACCTCGATGCAATGCTCCAAAAGACAGTGCGCACTCTAGTACTAGAATTGATGCAATGGCATTCGCTGCGCCAGGCCCGTATTGAGCGGCTCTGACAGTCAGGCGCGGATCATGCCGGCGTCGCAGCAACAACCTCGGCCAGCAGATCCAGCGCCGCCGCGGTAAATGCATACATGTTGGCCACACGATCGCTGCTGCCGGTCTCCAGCGTGAGCGACCGCTCCACACCCGGACCCACCACTGCGAAACAGGCGTGACCCGCCGGAAAACCGTAACGGCTGCCGGTCGGACCCGCTGCGCCGGTTTCAGCAAGTGCCCAGTCGCATGCCACCCGCTCTCGGGTGCGCTGCGCAGCCAGCAGCGCGTACTGTTCGGTGGCAGGCGTCATGCCGCGCATTTCGTCATCGCTGATGCCGAGGAGGGCGCGGCGTATTTCATAGGTATACACGACGAGGCCGCCACGACAGCAGGCGGAAGCACCGGGCACGGCAAGCAGCGCGGCATTGATCAGCCCGCCCGCCGATGATTCGGCCACCGCGATCATCTCTTTGCGCGCACTCAGTAACGTAATCACCCGCTGTGCGCGGGGCAACAGTTCATTCACGGGAATCTCCGTCGTCAACAGACATCTCTCTCCGATTCACTGGCAATTCGATTTCCTGTGCACCACGTTGCGCCACATTGAAATTACCGCGGCCTGCTTCCCCGCGTACCTGCTGCATTATTTCTACTTCATTTCAACGCCGGATTCCTTGACCACTTTGCCCCAGCCCGCAACCTGCGTTTTGAGGAGTGCACTGGCTTCTTCCGGTGTGGTGCTGTTGAGTTCAACGCCTGCCGCCGTAAGTTTGTCTTTCACATCTCCTGCGCCCAACGCCTTGACCATTTCGCGGTTCAATATGGCGATCACCGGCTTGGGTGTAGCCGCCGGCGCCAGGATATAAAACGTGGCACTGACATCCAGCGTGGGGAACCCCGCCTCATTCATGGTTGGCACATCCGGCAGCACCGCAGCGCGTTTTTTGCCGGCGACAGCCAACACCTTGACCTTGTCCGCTTTGGCCAGCGGGGTGCCAGTCGCCATGGTCGTGAACCAGATCTGGACCCGGTTCCCGATCACGTCGGCAATTGCATCGGGCGTTCCTTTGTAGGTGATCAGCGCAATGTCTATGCCGCCCGCGGTTTTGAGCATTTCCCCCATGAAGTGCGAGACCGAACCGAACGTACCGGCGTAGTTGAATTTACCCGGCATGGCTTTGGCCTGCGCCACCAGATCCCGGATCGACGTGGCGGGTGAGGCTTTGGGCACGGCCAGCAGATAAGGCAGCGTACCCGGCACCACCACGGGGGTGAAATCCCGCAACAAGTCGTAGCGCACTTTGGAAATGAACGGATTGATGATCTGGCTGGTGCTGGCGATGAGTATCGTATGGCCGTCCGGCTGCGCCTTGGCAGCCAATTCCGTGCCTATGGCACCGGCAGCGCCCGAGCGGTTTTCCACAACGATGGGTTGGCTCCAGTTCTCGCCCACCTTGTTCGAGACTATGCGCGCAATGATGTCGTTGCCGGTACCCGGGCCGTACGGAACGATGAAGGAAACGGGCTTGCTGGGGTAATTTTGGGCAAGCGCCTGCCCCTGGCCCCATGCTGCAACCGCCACCAGCAACGAAACAGCAATGCCAGAAATCCGCTGCGTGTTCATCCGGTTTTCTCCTCTCAAGTTGTAAACAGTACGATTCCAGAAATGCATTATCAATTTGTGCGAATCGATGTTGTCACCGATCCGCCGGTTTTCATGCGGGCTTGACAGTTTTACCGAGCAACGATTTCCAGTTCGGCAGCAGCTTGATTTCCTTGCCCACTGGAAAACCCAGCACACCGTTGTGCGCGAACACATAAATGCTGTTGCGACCAAGGTCGCCGGTGATGACCACCTGGAAGTCTTCCGGCCGCCACACCAGCGGCACCAGCCGTTCGGGATCGTCGGACTCGTGGAATATTTCCGGAATGCGTCCGGCCGCGTGTTCTTCCTTGAGATTCCAGGTCGGTTTCTGGGTCCAGTCACGGAGGATGCTTTCGAAGCGCCGCGCCGGCATGCGCGCCCGGGCAAACAATTCTTCGCGGAATTTCTGTTTCGACCAGCCGCCAGCGGCTATGGTCTCGGCAATGATCGGTGACAGCAGCAGCAATGGCCGCAACGTATCGTAACCCTGCCCCACCGAGAACATGATCTGCCACGAGTACTGGTTCACCACTGCATCAGCGATGTACGGCAGCAGTGCTTCGGGTGTGGCGCCCGATACCGACGAGATGTGATTGCCGCCGGTGTAACGACCTACCGACAAGGCATTGGTGCCCGCAGCAAATCCGTAATCCGCACAGTTCGGCGGCCAGCCAATTTTTGCAGCCACGTCCTCGTTCTCCGCGACCACCACCCGCCAGGTGTTGCCGAAGGTCGCCTTGTCATTCTTGTGCGGCAGAAAACCGGCGACGTTGCGCAGGTACAGCCGCCAGAATCGGCCCACCGTGGTGTTGGCCTGGAAACCGTCGCGCATCACGCCCTGCGTGTAATTGAATCCCAGTTCCTTGATGATCGGGCCGTTCAGCACTATCAGATTGTCACCGCCGGGCGTGTTGCCGCTGTGTTCCACGCCGTAATCATGGTCCGCCATGGCTTCGACTGCAGCGATCAGCGCCGGCATGTATTCAGGCCGGCAGCCCGCCATCACGCCGTTGACGGCAACGCTCCACACCGTCGCCGCGCGATTGTCGGGCAACAGCACGCCCAGCACGTCGTCAGGCTGGCGTTCGGTGTAGCGCAGGAACGCCTCCACCTTTTCCACGGTCGGCGGCACGATGGGCAGACCATCTGACAATTCATGGGCGAGGAAATATTCATTCACCTCCTCGAAACTGCCGCTGCACACGATATCGCGCACGCCAGGTTCGCCGCCGACGGTTTTTGCCGCCGGCATTTTCAACAGATTGTTGATTACGCCTTCAAGCGTCAGTTCGCGCACATTCTGCTGCAGCACTTCCTTGCTCTGCAATCCGGGATGGCCGCGCACCGGCGCCACTGCAGCATTCGGATAACCCAGGCCCTGCGACGCCGCTTTCGCCAACGTCATGAAACTCTCGCACACCAGCGTCGACGACGGAATGCCCGCCGCTTCAGCCGCCACACTGGCCCGCAACACGGCGGGCGTGCAGCTGCCTCAACAACCCATGCCGGAGACAACCGCGTCGGCCCCCAGCGCTTTGAGTTTTGCAGGCAACGCTGCGACGACTTCGCGTTCATCACCGCCATGGGTATTGCCGAACTCGCTGTAATTCAGAAACTTCACGCCGGGATAACGCTCGCTCAGGCTCGCCTCCAACTGCTCGAACACTTCGTTGCCGCGGAACACATAGTCCCAGACCCAGGCAATTGTTTTGCCTTCGAGGGTATCCAGCCGTTTCGCCAGGGGTTTTACTTTCGCCTGGCGCGGGCCGCGCGGCCACAGCGCTGCATATAGGGGCTGGTTATCTGCAGCAGCAGCCGTAACCTTGGCTGCCGCGCTCTTTGCATCCGTCATGTGAACTCCTTCATTGTGCCGCTCAAAAATACAGAATATCGCATCACTGCATCTGCGCATAGCGATAACAGGTCGTGCTAGCCTTCCTGCACATCATCAATTTATTACGTGAAATTCCGTTATATGGACATCGCGCCCATCCTATTGTTTTTAACGCCAGGAGTACCAAACATGACAGCAGATTTTTCAGGAAAAACCGCTATCGTCACCGGCAGTGGCGCCGGCATCGGCGCGGCAATTGCACGCAGACTGGCCGCAGCAGGCGCCGCAGTCACGCTGGCCGACAAGGACGAAGCAGCAGCACAGGCACTCTGCGCTGAAATCACCGCGGCCGGCGGCAAAGCTGCGACGTGCAAGGTGGACATCCGCTTTCCCGATCAGGTGCAGGCCATGATTGAATCTTCGCGCAGTCGATTCGGGCCCGCGCACATCATGATCAACAACGCCGGCATCGGTGCGCAGAAGCATTTTCTCGACACCCCGCTGGAAATGCTGCAGATGATGATCGAGGTCAATGTCGTGGGCACTTTCATTTGTGCTCAAGCCGCCGCGCGCGACATGGTAGGGCTCGGTGGCGGACGCATCGTCAATTTTTCCTCGCATTCCGGCCGACTGGGCAGCAGCGGACGCGCCGCCTATGCTGCAGCGAAAGGCGGCATTATCGCCATGACGAGGGTCATGGCAGTAGATCTCGCCGAACACGGCATCACGGTTAATGCCGTCGCACCCGGCCCCATAGACGTGGCGCGCAGTCGCGGGCAGCACAACAGCGAGCGCCGCGAAGCCTGGCATCGCGCCGTGCCGCTGGCGCGCTACGGCGAACCAGATGAAGTTGCGGCGGTGGCCGTGTTTCTCGCCTCTGCTGACGCGAGCTACATCAGCGGGCAGACCATCTCGGTAGACGGCGGATTTACCGCCGCCGGGCTGCGCGTGAAAAACCTGCAAAACGCCTGACCGGACAACCGTTCGCGGTAATGTGGGGCACGACGAAGCCGCCCCCCTGAACCTCGCTGTTGTCAATCGCGCACTGCGTGCCTAGTTGCTCGCATTCATGCCGGACGCCTTGACAATGCGTGCGGCAGTGGCCATCTCCGATTTCAGAAATGTCGCAAACTCATCCGGGGTGCTGGCAACTACCGTTGCACCCTGGCCAACCAGGCGGCCCTTGATGTCGGGCAGATTGAGGATGCGCGCGATTTCGCCCTGCAGCTTGGCAATCGACGCCGGCGGCGTGCCGCCCGGCACCAGCAGCCCGTACCAGTTGCTCATCGCGTAACCGGGTACGCCGACTTCGGCGATCGTCGGCAACTCCGGTAGCGCCGTAAAGTGCGTGGCCGTGGTCACACCCAGGCCGCGCAGCCGCCCCGCCTTGATATGCGGCACCGCTGACAGCGCATTCATGAAATAGATCGGAATCTGCCCGGCGATCAAATCCACCGCAGCCGGACCGGCACCCTTGTACGGCACATGCGTCATCTTGATTCCGGTCATGAGCTTGAAGAGTTCAGTCGCGATATGCGGCGGCGAACCATTGCCAGAACTGCCGTAATTGATGTCATTGGGCCGCGCTTTGACAAACGCGATCAGCCCCTTGACTGACTTCGACGGAAACGACGGATGCACCGCGAGGATCAGCGGGCTGGCCGCGAGCTGCGTCACCGGCGCGAGATCCTTGTTGCTATCGTAAGGCAGGTTCTTGTAGATGCTCGGGTTCACCGCAAAACCGCTGGGCACAATCAGCAGCGTCTGCCCGTCGGGATCCGCCTTAGCAACATAGGCCGTGCCTATGGTGCCGTTGGCGCCGCCGCGGTTATCCATCAACACGGGCACATGCCATGCCTCGTTGAGTTTCTGGCCCAGCGTGCGCGCGAGTATGTCGGTGCCGCCGCCGGGCGGGAACGGTACTACCCAGCGGATGGGGCCTGACGGATAACCTGACTGGGCCACAACCGTGGTGGAACAACACGCCAGAAGAATGCAACAAAAGCGCAGAACAGAATGCATGATTTTCATAATGGCCTCCGCGGGAAAACTTTCAAAACTTTCCCGTCCTCGTTATATTATTGGTCGTGCCCGTTCGAGTATAATAAAAGAACACGGCGCAGCGGCAAAGCCGTGCCATACAAAAATCAGATAAGTTCACATTTTGTGACCATGCAGCCATATGTACTCGTTGCAACAAAGAATGGCCTGAGGGCATGGGCAGGTTCGTCGGCGCCGATCGCTTCATGGTGGGCGACGATTATTGTTTCGACACTGCCTACGAAGAACCGGTCAAGTTTTTGCACGGGGTCAAGTCACTGACCACCGCGCAGAAGCAGCAGATCCTGTGGAGCAACGCGGCGAAGCTGCTGAAACTGTAAAGTTGTTGTAAACGACTGCGTGCCGCACAGGTTTCAGTGTTTCAGACCGGTTACTGCATCACTCCCACAACCGCTCCGGCAGCGGCAGCCCGGCCAGATCCGCCGGGGTCAGCGGGCCGTTTGCCGCGATGCCCATGCGCTCGAGCACCGCAACCAGCTGCCGGCAATGCTGCGCGGAATGCCAGGTGACGCGTTCAAACACCTTGCGCGCGACGGTGTCGCCGAAATAGGTCTTGAGCACCCGCGACAGCGCGCGGTCGTCCAGCCCGTGCCACCACGCCTCGTAGCGCTGCCACACTGCGGCGCCGTAACGCGCGACGTCATCCCCGGTCTGCATCTCTTCGGGCGGCTCGTTGTCGGCAATCTTCACCGAATATTCGGCGCCGTCCCAGGTTTCCAGAAATGACTCGCCGATGCGGAACACGTGATAACACAGCGTGCGAATCACCCGCTCGCGGTGCGGAATCACGCGCTCGCGGAACCGGTCCGCCGGAAACTGCCGTGCAAAGCGCTGCGCGGCGGCGAACACCATTTCGTATTTTTTGTAGAGCTGCTCCGGCGTCAGACCGTCCGCCCCCGGCATGGACAGGCCGGCGAACTTCGCAAACGGGTCCAGCATCTGGCCGAAGACAAACTGGTCGCCTTTCGCCAGCACCGGCACCTTGCGCATGCCGTACTTGCTCAGCAGATATTCGCGTCCGTCGTGATCATTGAGCACATCGATCACGACCATGTCCACTCCGTTTTTCGAAAGAAACTCTTTCGTTCTGAGGCAGCTACTTCATCCCGGCTGGGTGAAATAAAGGTACTTGTCCGCGGCGATTTCCATTTTTGGTCCCCTTGATGTCGGTACTGAGCAGGAACGAGTCTAGCGCCATTTCGCGCGCCGCGGTGGCGCAAGTCCACAGTTTTGCGGGCGGCAAAAGTCGCATACTGCAAAAGTCGTATACTATCGTCGCAGTTCAAATTGAGCTAAAAGCTGACCAAACTGATGAATCACCGTCCGGCGCATATCCTGCCAGTCATAGTCGCCTCGCAGTTCGCCGGCACCTCGCTGTGGTTTGCCGGTAATGCCGTGCTCGGCGACCTGCAGCAGGCATGGGGTCTCGCCCCCGACGCGCTGGGCTACGTCACTTCCGCCGTGCAACTCGGATTCATCTGCGGCACGCTGGTGTTTGCTTTCCTGGCAATTGCCGACCGCTACTCGCCACGGCTGGTGTTCTTACTGTGCGCACTTGCGGGTGCCGGCGCCAATCTGGGCGTGCTTGCCGCTGACGGCGGCCTAACACCGCTGCTGGCCTGCCGCTTTGCCACCGGATTTTTCCTCGCCGGCATTTATCCGGTCGGCATGAAAATCGCCGCCGGCTGGTACCGCACGGGGCTGGGCAACGCGCTGGGCTTTCTGGTCGGCGCGCTCGTTCTCGGCACCGCGTTCCCGCATCTGCTGAAGGCACTCGGCCAGTCATGGCCGTGGGAGTGGGTGCTTGCAGGCGTCTCGCTGATCGCGGCAAGCGGAGGGTTGCTGATGTACCTGCTGGTCCCCGACGGGCCGAACCTCGGTAAAGGCAGCAAATTTGATCCGCGCGCACTCGCCGCAGTTTTTGCATCGAAAGGTTTCCGCGCCTCGGCCTTCGGTTACTTCGGCCACATGTGGGAGCTGTATGCGTTCTGGGCTTTCGTGCCCGTCGTGCTCGTCGCCCGCGCCCCGGAATTCAATGTGCCGCTGTGGTCGTTCATCATCATCGCTGTCGGCGCGCTGGGCTGCGTGGTCGGTGGCCTGCTGTCGTTGCGCGCGGGCAGCGCACGCGTGGCGCAGGTGCAGCTCGCCGCGTCGGGCGTGTGCTGCCTTATCTCGCCGTTGCTGCTGCTGGCACCGCCGCCGGTCGTGCTCGCCTTCCTGATCTTCTGGGGCATTGCCGTGGTCGGCGACTCGCCGCAGTTCTCGGCACTGAACGCCGCCAACGCACCGCGGGAATCCGTCGGCTCCGCACTCACCATTGCCAACTGCATCGGTTTCGCGATCACGATCGGCAGCATCCAGCTGCTCAACACCGTGTCAGGCGCTCTGCCGGTCGAGTATCTGTTCCTGCTGCTGGCACCCGGCCCGGCGCTGGGATTGCTGGCGCTGCGTCCGCTGCTGCGTGCGGAACGCGCGCCCGCCTGAGCCGCCGCTTATTTCGGCGACATGCCCACCGATTTCACCACCTTCGCCCAGGTGTCTATCTCGGCGGCATAGAGTTTGGCGAATTCTTCCTGAGAATTGCCGATCGCATCCAGACCCTGGCCGAGCAGCAGCTTGTCGGTTGCCGGATCCGTCACAATCTTGGTCACGGCCTGCTGCAGCTTCACCGCGATGGCCTTGTCGGTTTTGCCGGGGAGAAACAGCGCGTACCAGTTTTCAACGCCGAAACCGGGCACGCCCGATTCGGCAATCGTCGGATATTCGGGCAATGCCGGTGTGCGCTTGGGGCCCACGACCGCCAGTGCACGTAACCTGCCTGAAGTAAAAAACTGCCGGGTCGAGATCACGCTGGCTACGGTGACGGCGATGCGCCCGGCGATCACGTCATTGACGCTGGGCGCAGTGCCTTTGTACGGCACATGGGTCATTTTCAGCCCGGTCATCTGTGCGAACAGTTCCAGTGTCAGATGTTGCGCCGAACCCAGCCCCGAGGACGAGAAGAACAACTCGTTCGGCCGCGCCTTGGCAAAGGCAATCAGTTCCTTGACGTTTTTCACCGGCACCGACGGATGCACCACCAGCACGCCGGGAGACACCACGGCCTGCGTCACCGGCAGCAGATCCCGGCGCGGATCGTACGCGAGCTTCATCAGGCTCGGCGTGATGCTGATCCCCGCCGAGGTCATCAGCACGGTATAGCCATCCGGCGGCGCGGTGGCGACGAGTTCCGCGGCAATGGTGCCACCAGCGCCGGGACGGTTGTCGGTCACCACTGTCTGGCCCCAGGCCTCACCCAATTTCTGCGCGATGAAACGGCCGGTGGTATCCACGCCGCCACCCGGTGCCAGAGCGATGATCATGCGGATGGGCTTGGTCGGATAGTTTTGCGCGTACGCGGCACCCGCGACGAAACTGCCCGTCGTCAGCACCAGCAGGGCCCTGCAGGCTGCAGTTGCAAATCTGTTCATCATCTTCTCCTCCAGCGTCTGTTGTTGTAGTGAACTGCCTTGAATCAGTATACGAGCGGTACGCCTGCCGGTGCGCGCGATGCGCGGCGCAGGATGTGCCGCTAGGCACAGGCGCAACTCAACGCACAATCCGTAACACCGGGATCACCTCATGACCATTTCCCCACGTTCGTGAAACGGTCCTGCTATGGCGTCCGGACTTTCCACATCTCAACCGTCCAGGAACTCCCGCATCATCCAGTGTGCATGCGCGCACAACCGCCCGTCCTGCCGCTCTAGGCCCAGCAACTGCAAGCCCAGCGGCAAACCATCAACCTGCATGATCGGCAACGCAAACGCCGGAAACCCCAACCACGATCCTGGCACTATGAAGCTGCGGCTACCGCTGTGCTCGAGACCCTTGGGTGCCGGGCCCGAAGCAGCCAGAGTGACATAAGCATCGGCGCCGATCGCCTGCGCCAGCTCCGTTGCGTGCGCCTGTATGGCACGACGCTTCTCGAGCAGGTTCAGGTAATCCGACGGCATGATCTGGTTTGCGCGCACCATCAGTCCTCGAATTCTCTCGCCGATAGCGTCGCCATGACGCGCAACATAATCCCGAAACGGCCACTGCATTTCATACGCGACAATATCCAAGGCACTGTCGATGTCTCGCTCCATCGCTTCCTCAAATGCCGCAATCCGCCCATCGTCGGACTTGCTGACCACTTCGACACCCGAGGTTCGCAGTGACTGTTGTGTGCCTTCGAATGCAGCCTTCGTGGCCGTGTCCGTTTCTTTCCAGCCACGCGTGTAAAGTCGAATGAGTTTTCGGGGTTTTACCGGGGCCGGCAGACCGTCGGCAGCACCATCAAGGAAACCAAATCCGGGGCTGCCGACGCCGAGCGAAATCTGCGAAGCCACGCGCCAGACATCATCCAGCGTGGCGCCAATGACACCGAGATGATCATTGGTCGCCGACAGCGGGTGTACGCCAGCCATATTCAGCGCACCAAGCGTCGGCTTGAAACCAACAGCACCGCAGTACGAAGCCGGTCGCAGCGTGGACCCCTGGGTCTGTGTGCCCAATCCAGCGGGTATCATGCCCGCACCAACCGCGGCGGCCGTACCGCTCGAGGAACCGCCGGGCGTGCGCGCCTGATCAAACGGATTGGTAGTCGGGCCCGAATAGCCAATCGCGAACTCGGTGGTAACCGTCTTGCCGAGGATGATCGCACCGCCGCGGCGCAGCGCATAGACACAAGCTGCGTCCTGTCCGGAATTCCAATCCTTGAATACGGGACTGTTCATCTGCGTGGGCATGTCGTTGGTGGCCATGATGTCCTTGATACCTACCGGACAGCCGTCGACCATCGAAAGCGGCCGCCCAGCTTTATATCGTTTACCAGAGGCATCGGCCGCTTTGCGCGCGACGTCGAGATTCAGCGTGACAAACGCTTGGACCCGCTTCTCCTTCTGCTCAATGTTGGCTATGCAACGCTCTAAGAAATCGCGGGGTGTGTCTTTGCCCGAGTCAAACTGGTTGACTGCCTGCGCGAATGACATCTTGTTCGGATTACGCCATGCACCCATGCGCGATTGCTCCAGAAAGTTGGTTAGTCTGTGTTGATTGGCAATAGAAATGTTATTGACAATACGGCGAACAGTAGCATAGCGTACACGCTGTGACAGCCGGATTCCGCAACCAGATTCTATTGGATCACCGCAGGAGAATGCCAATGAAAAAAACGATAAGCTTGGCGATGTTTGGTGGACTGCTGTGCGCTTGCGCAATGGCAGTGGCGCAAGATTTTCCCACACGGCCTCTACGTTTAATCATCGGCTTTGCGCCCGGCGGCAGCACCGATCTTGTGGCACGCGTCGTCGCCCAGAAACTATCCGCCACGATAGGTCAGCAAGTGGTGGTCGACAATCGACCCGGCGCAAACGGCATGATCGGCGCCGAACTGGTCGCGAAAGCCGCGCCTGACGGCCATACCTTGCTGCTGTCGAGCATAGGGCCGATGGCGATCAATGCCAGTCTCTACAAAATGTCTTACGACATCGTCAAGGATTTCGCGCCGATCACTTACACCGGCAACGTGAGCAATCTGCTGGTGGTGCATCCCAGCGTTCCCGCCGCCAATGTCAAGGAACTGATCGCGCTCGCCGAAGCCAGGCCGGGTAAACTTGCGTTCGGCTCCAGCGGTACCGGCGGCGCACCGCACATGGCCGTTGAACTATTCAAGATACTCGCCAAGGTGGACGTCGTACATGTGCCCTACAAGGGCGGCGGGCCTGCAATGATAGATCTGGTCGGTGGACAAATTTCCGGCAGCTTTGCAAGCATGCCGTCATCCATTCCGTTCGTGCGCAGCGGCAAACTCCGCGCACTGGCCGTCACGGCACCTAAGCGCTCACCCGCCGCTCCTGAAGTGCCAACGGTTTCCGAGGCTGGCATCCCCGGTTTCTCGGTGCTCGACTGGCAAGGCATGTTCACCACGGCAAAAACACCCGTCACTGCAGTCAGCAAATTAAACACCGAGATCAAACGCGCGCTCGCGCTGCCAGACGTTATCGAAAAACTGGCGGCCACGGGGGTTGAAATTCAGACCACGTCACCAGAGGAATGGGGCCGCTTCGTCAAATCTGAAATCGAGAAGTGGGCCAAAGTGGTCAAAACGGCGGGAATCAAATTGGAATAAAGCAACATTCCTGACACACGCTTGAAAACCGCCGCATCCGCAATCAGAACTTACTTTGTTGCAACGCGATCAATAACGCCCTGAAATAAAGTCACGGCGCTGTCAGTGCCTGCAGCCAGCCACTTAGCTCTGAAAAACCAACGTCCGGGGCCGCACGCCTGCAAACCGGCAATGAAAGCCGCGCTAGTAGCCGCGCGCGCGGTCCACCGCGGTCGCAAAGGACTCGCCCGCAAGGTAGCGCCGCACATTTTCCACAAAGATGTCGGCAACCACGGCGCCGCGGCTGGCATGGCCGCCACCGATATGCGGCAACACGAGGATGCCTTCCGTTTTCCAGAAGGGATGCGTCGCAGGCAACGGCTCCTCGCGGAACACATCGAGCACGGCACCGGCAATGGTCTTGTTGCTCACTGCGGCGATGAGGTCTGCATCCACGATCAATGGGCCGCGAGCAAAGTTGAGCAGCCAGGCCGTAGTTTTCATGGCTTTCAGGCGCGCGGTGTTGATGAAGTTGTCGGTCTCCGCCGTCACCGGCATCAGCAGCACGACAAAATCCGACTGGCGCAGGACTTCGTCAGTCTGTTCACCGGAATACACCTGCTCCACATGCGGCACCGGCTCGGGCGTGCGCCGGGTGCCGATCACACGCATTTCCAACGCAGCCGCTTTGCGCGCCAGCTCCTGCCCGATCGCACCGAGGCCGAGAATGCCCAGCGTCTGGCCGGCAAGCAGCGGCGACTGGCGTCGCGTCCAGCGACTTTCCTTCTGGTCGAGCGCGACCGCCATGTAGGGTTTGGTCAGGTGGAACAATGCGCCGAGGATATTCTCGGACATCGAATGGCGGTGCGAACCACGGGCACAGCAAAGGGTCACGTCATCGCGCAGGCCGGGCGCATCCAGCCAGGCTTCCACGCCGGCAGTCATCGCCTGGACCCAGCGCAGCTTCGGCATGCGTGCGAGGTGGCCGCCGTGCGCCCATCCAGCCAGCACCTCCACCCGCGGAATGATCTCTGCAGGCGGCTGCCCGTCGCGCTTGACGTGATGCAATTCGAAATGGTCCGCGAGTCCCGCGCGTTTCAGTGCGCTTTCATAGGCCTCGAAATCATCCAGCCACAGCAGACAGACAGGCTTGCTCATCACTTACCACTCCCATTCAATTGGCCAACATAGTCGATGGCGATAAAAAAACTGCCGCGCGTAACGCTGCGCGGCTGCAAACACTCTTCATATTTTTTGTAACGCTGTGCCGACGCAACAGCACTGCGTCAAAAGGAAATGCCTGAATTACGCCTGCATCACAAATATATTAATTAAATCAAATACTTAAAAACATACCCTACCTTGGCACACTGTAATGGATTGCCAGACTAGCCCATTGCCTGGTTGCTATACATTTTGCAATAATGTCTAGCAACTTTACGCTTTGGCCCAACTCCGTCAAGGTGCCGCCATGCCCGATCCGCGCTACAGTGAACTGCCCCTGTCCGCCCAAACAGCCTACGCTGAAATGGCCGAACGTACGCGTGCATTTGAACTCGACAATGCGCTGGCCGGGCTTACCGGCAGCTTCCACACGCTGGCGCGCAAAGGCAATGATTACTGGTATTTCTCCTATCGCGAAACCGGTGTCGAACGCCCGCGTGTCATTTACGTCGGCCCCGACAACGCGCAAGTGCGCGCGCTGGTTGAAAAATTCCGCAATGCGCGCAATCCCAAGGCGCTCACGCCACAGGCACTCGCTGCAATCAACCTCGGCTGCGCGGCCGTGGCACCCAAACATTTTCGTGTCATCAAACGCCTCGCCGAATACGGCCTGTTTCGCGCCGGGGCACTGCTGGTCGGCACGCACGCCTTTATCGCCTATGGCAACCTGCTCGGTGTGCGCTGGCGCGATGCCGCCGCCACGCTCGACGTCGATCTGGCGCATGCTGGCCGGAATGTATCCGTAGCCCTGCCAGCCGATCTCGAAGTCGACACGCACGATGCGCTGCAGTCGCTGGAAATGGGGCTGCTGCCGATCGCCGAACTCGATGGTTCAATCGGTTCGCAGTATCGCAATCCCGCCGATGCCGAGTTACGCGTGGATTTTGTGACCAGCAAGGGCCGCAGCAGCAAACCTGTCAAATTACCCAAACTCAACATTGCGCTCGAACCGCTGAAGTTCATGGAGTTCGCGCTCGAAGGCAGCACACAGGCCTGCATATTCGGTCGCACCGGCGCATGCACTGTGAACATACCCGCGCCTGAACGTTATGCCGTGCACAAACTGGTCGTATACGGTGAACGCCCGGTATCACAACGCACCAAAGCCACCAAAGATCTGCTGCAGATCGCAGCGCTAGCCGCTTATTTCGCAGAAAACAGCCAGGCCGCCGCATTCAACGCAGCATGGCACGATCTGATCTCACGCGGGCGCGGCTGGCATAGTCGCGCAAAACGGGGGCGGGATGCCCTGTTCAAACTCGCGCCGGACGCCGAAATCGCAGCGCTGTGGAAAGAATAGCGTTAGTTACGACTTAGCGCGCTGTACCGGGCTGCGCAGCGTGCCAATATCCTTCTGAATGATCTCGCACACATCACCGTCCTGCAGATCGGGCTCGGTCGCATCGTCTGTACCCAGCCAGATCACGTCACCCGGATGCAGCGTCATGTATTGGGTGATGTTCGCAATGTAGTGCTGCGCTGAAAAAATCATCTTGCTGGTGTTGTAGCCGGCCACGCGTTTGCCGTTGATGCGAATCTCGACATCGAGGGCCATCGGATCAAGACCGGTGGTGATGAACGGCCCCATCGGTTTCCAGGTATCGCAGTTCTTCGCGCGCCACAGCGTGCGGTCGGATTTCTGCCAGCCGCGTTCGCTGACGTCGTTGCCCAGCGTGTAACCCAAGATGCACGACAGCGCATTCGCTTCGGTCAGGTTTTTCGCCGTCTTGCCGACCACCGCAACCAACTCGCCCTCGAACTGCACCGAGCCGGTGGAATCGGCGGGAATCACAATGGCCTCGTTGGTGGCAACCAGCGCGTTGTTGGAACGGTAGCCGATGTCGGCCTTCTCCGGCATTTTCACCGGCAGGCCCTTGCGCTTGGCCGCCCACTCGATGTGCGCAGCGTAGTTCAGCCCCGCGCAGTAGAAATTGCGCGGCTCAACCGGGATCAGGGTTTTGAGCGCGGCCAGCGCGTGTGTCTTGCCGTTGGTCTTCCAGGTATCAAACGGCGAGCCGTCGAGTTCATCGACACGGTCGCCTTCGACGAGGCCGTAGAAGGTGCGGGACTGGTGCTGGAAGCAGCCGAATTTCATTAAGTTAACTCACAAATTCTACGATAAGAAATCATCACGGCGAAAAATGACGTCATCGCTTAGACTAAAGTTTTCCAATTTGTCGAGAAATTCAACGCTCGCAAAAATGCAAAGGTATTGCAAAAGGGAACGCCAAATTGCCTGCAAACATCTGGGATACGGCGATTGGCACGCTGCGCGTTAGGTTTTGATGATTCAGTTGTCACAATAAACCGATCCCCGGTTGCCGCCAGCCCATAGGCGACGAGAAACGGGTCTCTCCCAATCTTTTCTACTTCTATGTCTGTTAGGTCGGCAGCATATCCCTCGTTCGCGACTTTCGAAACTAAGGTCACATCTACCGCCTCTTCAAATAGTAATGCGCTCTCCACGACATGTTCTTTAGACCACGCAGCCAAACTATCCCTGCCGACTTTTATCTCCTCATACACTTCCAGCGGAATCTTGACCAGACCTTGTTGCCCGACATGAACCAACCACTCCCAAAACTCAGGAATTCGCTCAATCGGATAATAGTCTCGGTTTCCGTCGATCAAGACATTAGCGTCGAATAGATATAACACTCATCACCCTACGCTAATCGTCTTGCATCTGCTTGACCACCGAGATCAATCAGCGTTTGAACATTTTTCGGTCTTACACCTAAAACCGTCCCTGCTTTTGTAGTGGTTAACGCTCCGCCAGAAACCATGCGACGGACTAAATTGATAAGTGCGGTGCCAACATGGTAGCGCCGAACAACAAAATAATCGGGTCCACCTGCCCGCCCTTTCGCACGCCCTCGATTCTGAAGGCGCCAATTTATCCACTGCTCGCGAAAAGAATCTCGATACTTAGCCCAGGTAATCAGACGTATCCGCCCTGCCTTGTATAACCGGTAAGCAACCATCGAGCTACTAACATTTCTTGCCCTTGCAAAATCACTGATCCGGGAGAGCCCCAATTGAAATTCAGTATCGTCGGCAACCCGCAATTGCGCGAGGTCTTCATTTGGCAATAAGCATTGGCTAGCAACCTCATTACAGAAGAGTTCTATTTCAGCCTCGACTGCACCACCGCTTACACCAGTCTGTCCCAGCCAAAGATGTGCAACCTCATGCAAAAGTGTAAAAGACCAAGCCGCCTTGGAGTCTTGGTCATTAATAACAACAAAAGGAGCGACTTCATCTGCAAGTGCTATCCCACGGAATATATCGGCAGTTATCGTCGTATGATGACTTCCGAGATTACTCATCAAGAGAACATAAATCCCGACCGATTCAATTTTTTCGCGCAACCAACCAAATGCAGCTTCCGCCGATTCTTGTGCGCGAAACTCATCAATAGATACACTTGTGACATTACGAATAGAGTGAACAACAGCATCAACCCCGCTGCTCATTGCCATCGAACCTACAAATGCAAGACGCTCGCCCTCGTCTTCATCTTCGAGAATTGCACGCACCATGCTCTGTCTGGCGCGCACGTCACGAATTAGCACATCGAGAAAAGCGTTCTCCTCTGCGGAATACTCTTCAGGCAATACGCGAAAATCATTTCCACGATCACCTCGTCGAGGCGGAGAAGACAAATAAAACACTAATAAAGAGCGATGATATTGCTTGGACATTTTTACAAGCATTGGCCTACTAGGCTCAACCTCACCTACTTCTATTGCGGCCAAGCGTGCAACAGCGGACTTACCTCGCGCATCACTAATACCGAGCTTGTTTGCGGCCTCATCAAGCGTAAGGCCTGCACTTTCACGAGCCCATTTAATGATCTCTGGATTAACGTTTGGCATTTCTGTCGAGTGTCCTGCTTACCAAAAGGATTGCCGCCGAATTCAATACAAGTTTTACAGAGATTTAGTGTCGAAGAGTATCAGACCAAGGCCATCCTAGAGTCGTTTGCATGCTCACCAGACTTGCGCTGTAACTTATTGTTTTATTTAGATAAGGCCTTTAAAGATTTGAATCTCATGGAGTAACTGGGGTAGAGCACGATATCGATTCACTAGCCAATAACCCTAATTCATACCGCTGGATTCAATTTCTTTGTCTACCCCTGCACCACAACCACCAACCCCACGATGATCATCACTACGCCCGCAACGACACTGATTCTTCGAGTCACCAGGGTGCTGGCCAACCCCTTCGCCCCACCCACTGTCACCACGGTAATCGCCAGCACGATCACCGCATCCAGCGCTGAGATCGCTTTCAAATCGAGAAACGCCGGAAAAAATCCCAGGTAAAACAAAATCGCCTTCTGGTCGCCCAGCGTGATCATCAGTCCTGTGATGAAGTTCGTCCATAGCGAACCTTGTGTTGTTGTTTCAGCTTGACGCGCCGCGCAAAACCGTACGCCGCCACGAAGCGGTCTAGGCCAGCGCTTTCAACCCTTTGCGTTCGACGATGTTCAGCAGCTTCAGCGCCGGCCCGCTCGGCTTTTTGTCACCAACTTCCCACTTTTGCACGGTCGACACGCTGGTATTGAGATAGGCCGCAAACACCGCCTGGCTGGTCTTGGCCTTGAGGCGCAGGCGCTTGATCTCTGCCGCTGCGTATGGCTTGAGTACCGGCAGACGTGCAGCGTCAAATTCACGCAGCGTTTCCGTATCCATCACGCCCAGGTCGTAAAGACCGCGGGCGATCTCGAACATCTCTTCGCGTATTCTCTTATTGGCCATGTTTGATCTCCATTAACTCGCCCGCTGCCAGCGCAGTACGCAGTTTCGCTGTATCCAGCCCCAGCAATGTCGCCGCAATCCGCTTCATGAAACGCAATTCTTCATCATCGATGTTGTCGCGTTCATTCTTGGCGAAACCGAACATGAACACCCAGCGCTCACCAAAGTTTGACGCCACCAGTACGCGATAGCCGCCGCGCTTGCCCTGCCCCGGTCGAGCCACGCGCTTTTTGACCAAGCCGCCACCAAGACGCGCATCGACCAGCCCTTTCTGCATTTCAATAATTGCGTCATGCAGATCACCATCAGCAAGCCCCTCTCGTTTCATCCAACGCGCAAACGTGCGGGTCTTGTAAACAGGCATCGGGTATTTTCAGGAATTAACTATACCACTAAGTGGTATGAATTGGATGCGGGTATTTACGGCTCCGGCGATATGTTAAAGCAATGATAATTAGTAACTAATTGATTTTATTGATATTTTTTATAAGGGCTCGCTGCTGCCACGTTCGAACGACCATAAGCACCGGGACCGAATTTATTGCTATCCGATCGATACCGAATTCGCCTGCGCAATCATCAGCCCTGTGATGAAGCCCGTCCATATCGAACTTTGTGTTGTTGTTTCAGCGTGCCGCGCTGTGCGCAAAACCGTACGCGCCGCGAGTCCGATGCAGCGTCATGCCACAGGGTTCAATCGCAGCCGCAGGCTGTCGCCGAATCACTGGCTGCACCGCCTGCGGTCTGGTGACCGTCGCGTTTCCACCAATCCAGACCGCCCATGAGTTCTTTGACACGGAAACCCAGTTTCGTCATGTTCAAGGCGCCTTTGGTTGACGCGTTGCAACCGATGCCGTCGCAATAAGTGACGACCAACGCCGCTTTGTCGAGATTCCCGGTGGACTCCGGATTCATGGTCCGGTGTGGGATATTGATCGCGCCTTCAATATGCTCTTTCCGGTAAGCCTCGGGTGAGCGTGTATCGATGACCACAACCTTTTCTCCCGATTCCAGCGCAACTTTCAGATCCCACGCATCGGTCTCGTAGCTCAGTTTGTTCGCATAATGACTGAGTTGTTCTTCCATGGCGGCGTCCTCGCAAAGCATGCAACAAATGTCCTGAATCAACCGGCGCTAGAAATGCCGTGATGCGGTAACGGGCTGCACCGCGGGATCCAGTTTCAATTCCAGTAGTGTATTGGTTTTCAGGCGCGTGCCCAGCGCCTTGAGATGCGCATGGAGTTCGCGCTCGCTCGCGGCCTGTCGGTGATGCCAGCCGTAGAGTGTCGCCAGTCCCGAGAAATCCAGCACCGGCGGCTCTATCGTAAAGGACGCCAGTGATCCGCCGGCCAGGCGCCCGGCGGCGGCATTCAGCGTTGCATAACGACGATTGGCGAGCACGATCAGCAGCAGCTTGGTGCCGTGATGCGCGGCAGTCCACAGCGCCTCCGACGCATACAGCGACGAGCCGTCGCCGATCACCGCCACGACCTGGCGCTTGCCCTGGCCAAGCGCGGCGCCCACCGCCGCGGCCAGGCCCCAGCCGATGCCGCCGCTGCCGTTGATCAGGTATTCACCCGCGGCGAGTTCCATCCACTGGCGCACGTCCGAAGTCGACAACCCCGACTCGTCCACCCAGATGGCCCCGCGAAAATGCGCCAGCAGCGCGTGGATCGCGCGTGATGGATGCAGCGAGGTGCCCGGCTTCGCCGGCAGCGCGACGGCGGCGCGCGACGATGCCGGCTTGCGCCGTTTTCCGCTTTTGACCAGTGCGTTGATCTGCCGCAGCACCTTTTTGGTGTCGCCGATGCACGCGATGTCGAATTCCCCGTCTGCCGACAGCACTGCGGGATCGTTGCCGGTCCAGGCTTTGCGCTGCGGCAGCACCGCCTCACTGTAGAGCGTGGTGCGCAGGCCGCGGCCACCGACAAAAAACAGCGCGTCATGCGACGCAAGGCGTTCGGCGATCTGTGTCAGGCTCGGCGGCAGGTAGCCGGCGTAGGCCGCAGAGCGGCTGGAGATCGGCAGCACGCCGGTGTACGGCGCCGCGTAAACCGGCGCGCCCAACGCCATCGCCAGTGCTTCGAGTTCCGCGCCGGCATCGTGCCAGTGCACATCTTCTGCTGCGATCAGCACGGGCTTTTTTGCACCCGTCAAAAAACGCGCATAGCGTCGCGCGTCCTCGGGCGACAATCCGGACAAGGCCGGCGCATTGACGGCCGCCGGCTTCGCGGCGGTTTCCTGTTCGAGCAGGTCGGACGGGCAGATCAGCGCGACCGGTGCGTACGGCGGCGTCAGCGCCGCACGCAGTGCCTGCCTGATGTTGGCGACGGCATCAAAACGCGTGTTGAGGCCGAACACCGCCTTGCACACCGATGCCGCCATCTGTTCCAGCGGCCCCGACAGGATGGGGTTGGTATGCAGGAAGCGCCGGTCCTGCGCGCCGACCAGCACCAGCAGCGGCGTGCCGGCAATGCCGGCCGTATACAGATTGCCCATGCCGTTACCCAGCCCCGGCGCGACATGCAGGTTGACCACGCCAAGCGTGCGCGTGGCGCGCGCATAACCGTCGGCCATCGGCACCGCCGCCACTTCCGACAGCGCCACGATGTACTGGAGGTTCTTGCGCTGTTCGCAGGCGCGCACCAGCGGAATCTCGGTGGTGCCGGGATTGCCGAAGATGCGGGTGACCCCGTTGCATTCCAGCGTCTGCAGCAGGTATTCGGATATTTTCATGAACAGTCGTTCTCAGGTTGCGGCGCACCATGCCGGCGCCGCCTGTATGTTAATGCCGGATGCCGCTTCGGCGCGCCGCATCGGTCAAACAATTTCAAAACAGCGCCTGAAACCGGGCCCGGCGCCCGGTGCGCGGTGTGCGGATTCATTGCAGCCCCAAACCCGAGTTGTTAAGATGCCCCGCGATCCCGCCGTAACGTCAACGCATTACCGCCACCAGGAGGAATGTCATGAACAAGCTGCTCTCAGCAATTGTCGTCGTTGGGTTGTTTCCCGTCACCGCTTATGCGGCATCGTATCCCGAGCGCCCCATCAAAGTGGTCGTGCCCTGGGCTGCAGGCGGCGACACTGACAACATCTTTCGTCCCTTTGCGCCGGCGTTGCAGAAGCAGCTCGGCCAGACCGTGGTCATCGCCAACGTCGGCGGCGCCTCGGGCACCAAAGGTGCAAAGGAAGCTAAGGAAGCGCAGGCGGACGGCTACACGCTGTATGTCGCGCACGAATACATCCACTCGACCTATTACACCGGCGTGGCCGATGTGCAGTACAGCGATTTTGATCCGATCTGCATGATCGCCTCGACGCCGTCGGTGCTGACCGCGTCGCCGAAAACCCCATGGAAAGACGCGAAGGAATTGCTCGCGGACGCCAAAGCAAAACCCGGGCAGATCACGGTCGGCGCAACGCTGGCCTCGACCAGTCATTTTTTCCCCGCGCTGATCGAGAAAGCGGCCGGCGTCAAATTCAAGTATGTATCGTATGAAGGGCTGGCCCCGCGCATGAACGCCATTCTCGGCGGCCATATCGACCTGACCGACTCGAACCTGACGCAAAAGGGCAAGGTCGATGCCGGCCAGCTTAAGTTCCTCGCTATCGCCACCGAAAAACGGCATCCGGAAATGCCATCTGTGCCGACACTGAAGGAACTGGGCGTGAATGTGGTCTACGACGTCAATCGCGGCATGCTCGCCCCCAAAGGCACACCGGCTGCGGTGCTGGCCAAACTCGAATCCGCGTGCGCACAGGCGGTCAAGGATCCTGGCTTCGCCGACGCGATGAAGCGGCAAGGCACGAGCGTGCGTTACCTCGACCGCAAAGGCTATGCGAGCTGGTTGAAACAGACCGACGACGAAAACAGGGACATCTCGAAGGATCTGGGCCTGCTCAAGCGCTGATCGCCGGGAATGGGGCGCGACAGCATCGCCGGACTCGTTTGCCTCGCCGCGAGCCTGGGGTTGCTGGTCGCGACGATCGGACTGCCCGGGCCCAACCTGCTGGTGCCGGTGGGGCCCGGGTTTTATCCGCGCATCATCCTGGGGGTCACCGCCGTGCTGGCGCTGGCGCTGATCATCTCGGACGTCACCAATCGCCGGCGTAAAACCGACACCCCCGCGGCAACAGCAACGGCTGCCACCGCCGCCGCACCCAATTACGGCCTGGTCGCAGCGACATTCGTGATTTTCATGCTGTATGTCGCCGCGCTGCCGTACGTCGGCTTCCGCCTCTCGACGCTGGTCTTCGTCGCCGCGCTGCAATCCACGCTGAAGCCGCCGCGCAGCGTCAAACAAGCGGTCATCGTCGCCATCACCGCGCTGGTGACCACGGTGGTCATCTACATCCTGTTCGAAAATTATCTCGCCGTGCTGCTGCCCCGCGGCCGCTGGACGGATTTCTAGGCCCCGATGTACGAACTGCTGCTCGCGGGCATCGTCGACATTGCCCAGTTCAAATACCTGATCCCGCTATTCATGGGTACGCTGGTCGGTGTCATCGGCGGCGCGCTGCCCGGCGTGACCATCACCATGACCATCATCGTGGTGTTGCCCTTCACTTACGGGCTTGACCCGTTGCAGGGCCTGGCAGCGATGACCGGCGTTTATGTCGGCGGCTCGGCAGGCGGCCTGGTGACCGCCACGCTGCTCGGCATCCCCGGCACACCCTCCGCCATTGCCACCACCTTTGACGGTTTTCCCATGGCGCGTCGGGGCGAGGCTGGTCGCGCGTTGTGGCTGGGCATCTGGGCGTCGTTTTTCGGCGGCCTCATCGGCGGCGTGTTCCTCGTCGCCACCACCGGCCCGCTGGCGGCATTTGCGCTGCAGTTCGGTCCGTGGGAATTTTTTTCACTGTTCATCTTCGCGCTGTCCATGGTCGCCGGCCTCACCGGCTCATCGATCATCAAGGGGCTGCTCTCGGGCGCGATCGGCCTGGTGGTCACGATCATGGGCAACGATCCGGTGATGGGCGCAAAGCGGCTCACCCTGGGCATCGGTTTTCTCGAAGGCGGTATTTCCTTCCTGCCGGTGCTGATCGGCGTTTTCGCCTTTGCCCAGATCATGACCGACATCGAGAAGCGCCAGGCCGCAGGCGCCGCTGCCGCCGCCGTTGCGCGCACGATCAAGCTGACCGTGTCACACGTGAAGGTTGTCGCCGAAATTCTGAAAAAACCGTTCCTGCTGCTGTGGACTTCGTTTGTCGGCCTGCTGATCGGCGTGCTGCCGGCCATCGGCGGCAGCGCCGCCAGCGTGATGGCGTATGACCAGGCCAAAAAACTCTCCCGCCACCCGGAGAAATTCGGCACCGGCACGCCGGAAGGCATCATCGCTTCGGAATCCTCCAACAACGCCAACGTCGGCGGCTCGCTGGTCACGATCATGGCCTTCGGCATCCCGGGTGACGCCGTCACCGCAGTGATGCTGGGTGCGATGACCATCCACGGCATACAGTCCGGCCCGCTGTTCATGACGCAGCAATCGAAGCTGGCCTACGGCATCTTCGCCGCGTACATCGTGGCCCATGTGCTGATGGTGCTGATCCTCGCGCTGGGCGCGCGTTTCATGCTCGGCATCACCCGGGTGCCACAATCAATACTGTTTCCGGTCGTGCTGGTGCTGTGTACCGTCGGCTCCTATGCACTCAGCAACGTGATGGGCGACGTCTATGTGCTGCTGCTGTTCGGCATGCTGGGTTACGCGATGGTGAAATTCAGAATCCCCCTGGCCCCGCTGATCCTCGGCGTGATCCTCGGCGACCAGATCGAAATCAACATGATCCGCGCTATCATGACGGACGCCAATGTGTGGCTGTTCGTGACGCGCCCGATTTCCGGCGTGCTGCTCGGCTTGTCGGTCGCCTCGGTAGTATTCGCACTGTGGCAGCATCGTCGCCACCAAAAACGCAACCCGAACGCCGCGGACGACCGTGCAGATTTCTAGCGGCTCTGCATTTTGCTGCGGACCGTTGCATCGCTGAACATTCGTCGCCATACACCAAATTGATCGAGATGCGCGACAAACTTCGCCCTTCAGGGCGGAGAGGAATGCGCACCTGGCTCCTGACTTTGGTTTTGGCTTCGCCGAAGCTGCGCTTTCAGTGTGGCGTTTGCTGCTGTTCGATGTACTGGCGAATCACTGCAATCGGTGCCCCGCCACAACTACCCGCGAAGTAGCTGGGCGACCAAAGCGCATTGCCCCAGAGCTTCTTGCGGATGCCGGGAAATCTCTTTTGCCGCACCATGCGACTGGATACACCCTTGAGACTGTTCACCAGCGAGGACACGGCCACCTTTGGCGGATAGTTCACCAGCAGATGCACATGGTCATCTTCGCCATCGAACCCGACCAGCTCAGCCTCGAAGTCGGTGCAGACACTGGCGAAGATGACGCGCAAGTCATTCAGGATTTCTTTGGTGAACACCCCACGTCGATATTTGGTTACGAAGACCAAATGAACGTGCATCAAAAATACACAGTGTCTGCCGTGGCGAATGTCAGCATTATTTCTCATAGACCAAGTATAATTGCAAACATGCAGCGCCTCCAAGCGTACAAATACGAACTGATGCCCAATGGTGAGCAGCAGCGCGACATGCGCCGGTTTTCTGGTGCGTGCCGCTTCGTGTTTAACAAGGCGTTGGCTCTGCAAAAAGCCAATCATGAGGCCGGTGGCAAATTCATCGGCTATGTGGCGATGGCAAAGCGCCTGACCGACTGGCGTAACGGGCTTGAGACTCCATGGCTCAAAGATGCCCCTTGTCACCCTTTGCAGCACGCCCTTAAAGACCTGGAGCGTGCGTACAAAAACTTCTTCGCTAAACGCGCCGACTTCCCGCGTTTCAAACGCAAGGGCAGCGGCGAGAGCTTTCGCTACCCCGATGCCAAGCAGTTCAAGCTCGATCAGGCGAACCCAAAGATGGCCCGCATCTATCTGCCCAAGCTGGGCTGGATGCGGTTACGCTTGAGTCGTGAGGTGCTGGGCACCCTCAAGAATGCCACCGTCAGCCTAAACGCTGGCAAGTGGTATGTGAGCATTCAGACGGAGCGGAACATAGAACAGCCGGTGCCGACCGCCAGCACGGCCATTGGTATCGACATGGGCATTGCCCGGTTCGCAACGCTTTCGGACGGCACGTTCTACGCGCCGCTCAACAGCTTCAAAAAGCACGAGCAACGTTTAGCCCGTTACCAACGGTGCATGAGCCGCAAGGTCAAATTCAGCAAGAACTGGCTCAAGGCCAAAAGGAGAGTGCAGAACACGCACACCCGCATCAGTAACGCCCGGCGCGACTATCTGCACAAGACCACGACCACGATCAGCCAAAACCACGCTTTTGTGTGTATCGAGGACTTGCAGGTACGGAACATGTCCAAGTCAGCGGCAGGCGATACCGAAAAACCGGGCAAAAACGTTCGGGCCAAGTCTGGCCTGAACAAAGCCATTCTCGACCAGGGTTGGTTCGAGTTCCGCCGCCAGTTGGAGTACAAACTCGGCTGGAATGGCGGGACGCTGGTAGCAGTGCCGCCACACAACACGAGCAGAACCTGCCCGTGTTGCGGTCACATCGCCAAAGAGAAGCGGCTGACACAAGCGAAGTTCTTGTGTGTCGATTGTGGTTACGAGGAAAACGCCGATGTGGTCGGCGCAATGAATGTATTGGCGCGGGGACACCGCGTTGCAGCCTGTGGAGAGGACGGCTCTGGCCTTGGGCTTGCGCCCAAGGCGAAACCAGCCTCAGTGAAGCAGGAACCCACCGAAGCGACTATGCATGAGGTTTCTCATGCGTAGCACCGTAGGAATCCCCGTCGTTCACGGCGGGGAGGATGTCAAAACGGAGCAACTTCCATGCGCGTAGGCATCATCGGCGGCGGCACCATCGCCCGCCTGTTCATCGAACACATCAAGCGCGGCGACCTCGGTGCCGCCGAAGTCGTGGCCATCGTCGGACGCAGCGCGCAGTCGCGCGGCAAACCGCTGGCCGCAGAGCACGGCATCAACTTCGTCACCGACATCGCCGGCCTGATCGCGGCGCGCCCCGACGTCGTGGTCGAAGCCGCAGCACATGAAGTGGTGCGTGATTTCGGTCCGCCGCTGCTGGAGCAGGGCATCGCCTTCATCGTGCTGTCGTGCGGCGCGATGGGGAACGACCAGTTGCGCGCCAAGCTCGAAGCCGCAGCGCAGAAAACCGGCGCGCTGCTCTACGTGCCCTCCGGCGGCATCGGCGGCCTGGATGCATTGAAGGCGGCGTGCATTGCCGGCGTTGACGAAGTCACCATCGTCGTGACCAAACCGCCGGCGGCGTGGAAAGGCATCGCCTATGTCGAAAAACTCGGCACCGATCTCGCCGGACTGCGCGAAGCCTGCGTGCTGTTCGACGGCAGCGCACGCGAGGGCGTGCCGCATTTCCCCGCCAACGTGAACATTGCCGCGGTGCTGTCGCTGGCCGGCATCGGCTTCGACCGCACCCGGCTCAAGGTGGTCGCCGATCCCGCGCTCAAGTACAACACGCATTTCATCGAAATCAAGGGCAAGTCCGGCAACATCAGCATCAAGCTGGAGAACGTGCCCGCCCCCGAGAACCCCAAGACGGCGTGGCTGGCCTGCTACAGTGCGCTCGCCGCGCTCAAGCTGGCGAAATCACCGATACGATATGGCACCTGAGCGGAACCTGAACCATGAACAAAACTTTTGATCCTGCCGCACCCGCGGCCGAGGCGCTGCGTCAGCGTTATCTCAAGGTCGATACGGCGACGGTCGCCGACGTGCTCGACGTCATGGGTCATCCCGATTACGGCCTCGCGCCGGAGTTCACGCCCTATCCGGCCGACGCCGGCAAGATGGCGGGCTGGGCCTACACCATCGCCGGCGAGATGCGACCGTATGCGGGCAACGGTGATCCGGACAAGATGAAAGCACTCGACGGATTGCGCCCGGGCGAACTCAGCGTCTGGGGCGGCGAAGGCGTGTGTTATTTCGGCGAGCTCATCGCACTGGGCATGAAAATGCGCGGCTGCACCGGCGCGCTGATCGACGGCGGCATCCGCGACATCCACTGGATCGCCAAACAGAAATTCCCGGTGTACGCACGTTATCGCACGCCGGTGCAATCAATCGGCCGCTGGAAAGTCACTGCATGGCAGACGCCGGTCTATATGCCCGGCGCCACGACCAAACGCGTCACGGTCAATCCCGGTGACTTCATCCTTGCCGATGTCGATGGCGCCATCGTCGTACCCGCAGCGCTGACGGAAAAAGTACTCACCGAAGCTGAACGCCTCACCGCTACCGAAGTAAAAATTCGCGCAGAACTCGATGCCGGTGCGACGCTGGCGCAGGTGCTGACCAAGTACGGCCATGTGTGAAGGCGCCGTCGGGTTTCAGCACAGCGGAAAATCACAAAATAATTTGTAAAATCAATTATTTATAGTTAATGCGCCGGACCGGCGCACCCGCCGACTCACTCCGGCGGATTCTCCGCACCCACCGCCGCGAGTGCGGCGCGCGCGATTATTTCATCCTGCTCGCTGGTGCCCGAGCCGCAGCCGATGCCGCCCACGCAATAACCGTCGAACACGATAGGCAGGCCGCCGCGCAGCGGCATCACCTTGCCTTGCGTGGTCACCGACAGCGCCATGCCCACATCGTACGGAATCTTGTGCGTGGGCATACGGTGGCTGGCTGCCGTCATTGCCTTGGCCGAAGCCGATTCCTGCGCCAGCGGCCGCGCCCCGTCCATCAGCAGATAACCGACGATGCGCGCGCCATCACCCGCGATGGCTATGCCCACCGGCACCCCCATGGCCGTGGCTTTATCGACGGCGGCGTCGATCAGGCGGCGCACACCGTCATGGATCAGCTTGCGCGAGGGGATAGTGAATTCAGTCATGGCTGCAACCTCGTGTGTCATACCAATATGGCCTGCAGGCCGCTCAGAACAGTACGCCCATGGTGACAATGATCCCGGCAAAGCCAAAAAAATTGATCTCGCCGCTGACATGTTTGCCGGACAATCCAATCGCAGGAATGATCGCCGGCGCATAGCCCCGTGAATTAAACGGAATCTTGCCGCTGTACTCGTCCTTGTAGCCGTGGATCAGCCCGCCCGTGAGTTTGAGGTGCAGCAACGGCGCGGACTCCAGCGGCCGGAACAGCCTGCCGAAATAAACATACTGCGTAGGCTGCCGGTAAGAATTATCGAACGCGGACGCGCCCACAACCCACTGATCCGCCCGCTGATACTCCAGCCCCAGCAGATTCTGGTGGTTGTTGTGTTCGGGATTGTGGTGAAAGTGTTTGGTGTAAACGCTCGTTTGCAGCAGCCATTGCCCATTTTCTGCGGCAAACCCATTGCTCGTCACAGTAATGTATCCAAGAAAAACCAAAACACTGCTGATCGCACGAAGTCGGAGGTAGCGCATGGAACCTTGAGTGTGGAGAGTCGGGCATTCCATTATAGGCAACTCTGCGCCGGACATTGCGGGCTCCGCGCATTAAACTGGCAGCCAGCAACCACACCACGCAAACCGGCAAAACATCGGTGAAAAACAACAACAGATAACGAGGATCAGGCCCATCCACTACATGTTCATGCTGCGCATGGCTTTTAAAATTTCCGGACTTCCCGGGCGCACCTTGTGTCGCTGTGCCGGACTGGCCCTCATAGCCACGCTGCTGGCGGGATTGACTGGTTGTGCCTGGCTCGATGCCAAAGTGCGCGAGCTGGTCTACCGGCCCACGCTCGAGCGGCAGGCCAATTTCAGCGGATTGCGACCGGGCGACCTGTCGTTTGCCACCCGGGTGCCCGGCATCACGGCGGGCACGCAGGACAGCCTGCAGATGTAGTGGATGCCGCACGCCGATGCGCAGGCCCCGGCACTGCTCTATCTGCATGGCACTTTTCGCAACCTCTACCGCAACATCGGCAAAATCGACGCGCTGCGTGCAGCGGGTTACTCGGTACTGGCTGTCGATTATCGCGGCTGGGGCGAGAGCAGCCCCATCATCCCCAGCGAACAGACGATCTACGCCGACGCCGCGGTCGCCTGGGTCGAACTGGCGCGACGCCAGCCGGACCCGCGCAAACGCGTGATCTACGGTCACTCCGTGGGTGGCGGCGTGGCCATCGAGCTGGCCAGCCACAAGCATCACCGCATCGATTATGGCGGGCTGATCGTCGAATCGACCTTCACGCGACTGCCCGACGTGGCCGCAGCCGACGGCATACTGGGCACCCTGCTATCGGGCTTCTCGACCCAGCAGTTCGATTCCATCGACAAGATCAGCAAGGTCGATGCGCCGGTGCTGATCATTCACGGCAGCAACGACCGCACGGTGCCGGTCGCACTGGGCCGCGCATTACGCGATGCGGCGCCCGCGAATACCCGCTGGGTGGAAATTACCGGCGGCACCCACAGCCACCTCTACAGCGACGCCCCCGACCTTTATCAGCAAACCCTGCGCAGCTTCGCCGCCCAACTGCGCTGACGTTTCAGACCAGACGAACCAAACTTACCAGAGACGATTTCGGTCCAGCCACCCTCGGCGCGATCGGTTTTACCGACAGCCGCAATCCCGCTTTACCCGGCAGATCAGACCTCTACCGTCACCCGATTCCGCCCGTCGTTCTTCGCCCGATAAAGCGCGCGGTCCGCCCGCGTCAGCGCTTCTTCCGCTCGCTCATCATCCGCCCTGATATCGCTGACGCCGATGCTGATGGTCATTGGAATGTTGAGCTGGTCGTGCGCCGCCGGTGATTCGGCCACGTGTTTGCGCAGGCGTTCGGCAAAGATCTCGGCCGCGGGCAGGTCGGCACCCGGCAGTATCACTGCAAACTCTTCGCCGCCGATCCGCCCCAGCGTGTCGATCTTGCGTAGCGCCTGGCGCATCAGCGCGGCGAGGTGGCGCAGCGCATGGTCGCCGATGGTATGGCCGTGGGTGTCGTTGACCCGCTTGAAATGGTCAATGTCGATCATCAGCACGGCCGCACAGCGTTCTTCACCGCGGCTGACGCGCGCTTTTTCCTGTTCAAGCTGGACGAGGAAATGCCGCCGGTTGGGCAGGCCCGTCAGCATGTCGGTGGCGGCGAGTTCGCGCAGGTCGGCTTCGAGGCGTTTCTGTTCGGTGATGTCGCGCGAGATCACCACCACCTTGGAGACCTTGCCGTCGGCGTCGCGGATGGCGCGCCCGTCGGATTCCATGAACCGGATGCTGCCGTCCTTCAGCACAAAGCGGAACTGGGCGCACTCGCCGATGCCCGTCTTTACGGTCTTACGGAAAATGGCCTGGATGCGCTCCCGGTCGTCGGGGTGGACTTCCATGAAGGAGCTGGAGCCTTCGCGGATATCTTTCTCGCGGAACAGCGGCCCGTAAGCGGGGCTGTTGTAGATGCGCTGGCCTTCGGTGTCGAGCACCGCGACCAGATCACCGACGTTTTCAACGATGGTGCGGAACAGCGCCTGGCTTTCGTGCAGGTTGTTCTCGGTGACAGCCTGGTGGTGCTGCGCTTCGGCATTGCGCAACTCACGCTCGATCACCGGGGCCAGGCGTATCAGTTCGGCTTTGGGGACATAGTCATTTGCGCCCAGCTTGACCAGCGCCACGGCGAGGTTGAGGTCGAATTCGTCGGCCACGATAATGAACGGCACTTCGGGCCGCGTTTCCCTGGCGATCGCCAGCACCGCCGCAGCCGGGAAACCGGAAATCGGCGGGCAGCAGACGACCGCGTCCCACGCCTGCGCCTCCAGCGCAGCACGCATGTCCGCCGCAACGCTGACCACCTTCGCAGCCGCACGCATGCCCTGAGCCTCCAGCGCGAGCAGCAGCTGCGCGGTTTCGGCGTCTGGGTTATCGACGATCAAGAGTTGGAGCGGTTGTTTCATGTCCCCCTGCAGGTCCTCCCTGAGGCATGACAAAACGCAAGTCTTCTACCCTAACTTCGATCGGGCAAAAGGGCAATTGCCGTTTGTGCAAAACCATACGCTGCACCGTGAAGGTGCTGCGCTCTCCACACCGCCTCCGGAAACTGCCCTGTAATCTGCGACTTATGTCGTCGGCATAGGCAGAACCTGCGGCACCGGATGCAAACCAGGCTGCTACAGATTCAGGTTGTGCCCAGCCACTTGAGCACCGGCGCAGCGCTGCAGCTCAAACGCCAATTGCGGCAAACCATAGTCACGCAATGGTATTACGGAGGCATGGCATCAGCGTCATTCGGGACAGGCTGCGTTTCAGCCGCAGGCGGCGAGTCCGTTATCCGGTCGCAGCACTTTTCACGCTCTGCCGCATAGTGGTCACCCGCACCGTCCCCGTTTACCGCAATCCGGAATGCTGCAGTTAGCCCCTGATCAGCGGACAATTGCGGGTGGAATACAGAGTTGAATAATGTGTTCGCAAAATGGGAAAGCAAAAACTCTTAATCCTTTCCGCTTTATGTTGAAATGGCAAAACAATAATCAGATTTCAAATGTTGGACAGGGGGCGCCATGCGCCTGCACTCTTTTTATGGCATTGAATGAAAAAATCCGACATACCTTCACTGCACGGATTGGATGTCCGCACGCTGCGCCTGTATGAGGCCGTCGCCGCAACCGGCAATCTGACCCAAGCCGCCAAGGCCAATCATCTGGCCATAGGCGCGGCCAGCCGCAGGATCAAAAATTTCGAAACCATGATCGGCAGGCCGCTGCTCGAGCGCAATTCGCGCGGGCTGCGCCTGACGCCGGCCGGCCAGCTGATTGCCGAACATGTCGCAAAAATTCTCGAGCCGCTGAATGCGCTGGGCATCGCCTCCATGGTGCTGCGCCGGGGCATCAAGGGCCATGTCCGCGTACTGGCCAACGGGGCGGCCATTACGGCACACCTGCCCTCCACCCTGAGCCGCTTCCGCAAAAAACACCCGAGCGTGCTGGTCGAGGTGGAAGAAATGCTGTCGCGCCACACCGCACAGGCGCTGATGCAGAAACGCGCCAACATCGGCATCCTGACCGACACCGCCCCCTCGCTGGGCCTGCCCAGTTTTCCGTACCGCAATGAGCGCATGCTGCTGGTCGCGCCCGCAGGGCATCCGCTGGAGCGCCACCACCGCATCCGCTTCGAAGACACGCTGGACCATGAATACATCGGGCTGACACCGGCCAGCACCATATTCAGTCTGCTCTCCGAAAAAGCGCGCAGTGTCGGCAAATCCGTACGCATCCATGCGCAGGTCGGCGGCCTGGACAACGCCTGCCGCATGGTCGCCGCAGGGCTGGGGCTGACCGTGGCGCCGGAGAGCCTGGCGCGCTCACTCAAAGTTGCGCTCAACCTGAAACTGATCGAACTGGACGGCGACAATTACGTGTTCAACCAGATCGTTTTGCACAACAACGTAACCACCCTGACCGAAATGGAAATGCATATGCTGGAACACCTGCGTTCCGACCGTGAACCCTCCCGCCAGCCGCGGCGCGCCAAGGTCCGGCATGAGGCCTGACATGGCCGCGCCCCAATTCATCAAAAATGCCGTGCTGGCGATTGCGCTGTGCCTGGGCCTGTCCACCGGGGCTGCAATCGTGGATTGGTTGCACGGCGACCTGCCCCAAAACAAGCTTGTATTCAGCCTGCTGATTTATGGCGCCGCAGCACTGATCCCCTGGAAAATCGCACAGCGCAACAACACCGCGCGTTATATGTTTCTGGTGTTTGTCGCCGCAATCTACCTGAACTGGATGCGGGGCCTGGCGCCTTTTCCGCCCTGGTCCAGCATCGCCCTGATCGTGCAAATACCGATCATGGTCATGCTGATCAACTGGCTGTTCATGGCCCCCGGCGCGCAGCAATGGTTCAAGCACGATCGCGAGGCTGACGAGCCGGAATCGCGCTCGCGGCGGGTTAAATCAAACCCCTGATGCCGTGCCCGCGCGGGTTAACGTGCGGCGTTACGCGCGCACGATGACAAACAACCCCACCATCAGCATCGTACCAGCGGCGAGCCTGGTAACAACCTGATACACCCGCGGGCCGACGCGCGGGCCGCCACGGTCAGCGTGCTGACGCTGGGCACCGCGGCAAGCAACGCCATGGTGACGAACAAGGCCGCAATGCTGCCGGGTGTCATGCCGCCGTGCATGCGCGGGTCAGGCGAATTTGCCCAGCGCGCCGACGATAATGTAGGCGCCAAGCAACAGCAGCGCCACAAAAAAAATATTTTTGAAACGCTGCTCGGAAAGTTTTTGCCGTATGTGCTGACCGAGGATCATGCCGGCGATCGCGGGCAGCACAGCACCTGCGGACAACACGCCGTGTTCAACCGTGATGAAGTCGGCTTTCTGCAGTGCAGCGCCCAGTGCCAGCGTAGAAACCGTGAACAACATGCCCATGGCCTGGATCAGCAGGTCGCGCGACAAGCCGATGCCCTGCAGGAACATCACGCCCGGCACAACGAAGGATCCAGTCATGCCCGTCAGCACGCCGTTGGCTGACCCGATCAGCGGGCCGACCCAGGATTCGTGACGCACGGGAATATTGAGGCGGAGACCGCTGAGGTTGACCACGGCGTAAATGACCAGCAGCGCACCCAGCAGTGCAGTGAGCAAAGCCAAGTCCACGCGCGTCAGCGCCTCAGCGCCTATCCACACTGTCACGGTGGCCATCAACAGAAAAGGCCAGATGCGGCGAAGAATGACACCACCATTGCCGCCGGCCAGCGCCTGCCACAGATTGGTCACGAACGACGGCACCAGCAACAGCGCCATCGCACTGGGTAGATCAAAAGCCACGGTCAGCAATGCCAGACTGACCGATGGCAGCCCGAGGCCGATCACGCCCTTGACCATGCCGGCGAGCAGAAAGGTGACGGTGACGGCGAGGATGACGGTAGGTTCAGGCATCCGGAGTTTCCGTTCAGTTCAGATTTCCGGCAGACAACACACCGGGCAATACCGATATTAACGCCCTGCCGTCAGACAGCGGTAACGAGAGTCGTCGGTGTCCAGAATTTTTTGCGCCATGTTATCCGCGCGTCAATGTCTTCAGCCCCGTAACTGGCCGGCTCGGCCTGCAGCGGCATCCCGGCGAGCCGCAGGTTGACGGTGGACCAGGTGCCGTCGCTGTCGGCGAGGATCGCACCCAGGTAATTGCCGCAGGTCCTGCAGATGTAGAAATCCGCCGTGCGCAGCGCAAAGCGGTAACGCTGCAACTGTTGCTGATCGGCAATCCGGATCACGACAGCGCCCGCCGGATCGGACCAGTTCTGCGCACCATGCGCGCGGCAGAAGCTGCAATCACAGGCGCGTGCGCGAATGTCGGCTGCCGGAATGCCGGTCGTCAGTTCGTACGACAGGTTTTTGCAGTGACAGGCGCCGATGATGGTGTGGGTCATTGCGAGTCGGGTGGGTGGTTATGCATTTTGCAGAGGTCGATGTTAATAAGGGCTGCCGTCCTTGTGGGTGAACACCCATCGTCCCGCCACATCGAACGCGGCCTGCAGGTCGTCGTCGGGATATTTAACGCTGTCGCCCGCGCTGCGGTCGCCGATTTCGAGATACACGACTTCATCATCGCTGCGGTTCAGCAGGTGATGCGCATCACCGGTGCCGGCTTTGAACCCTGCACACATGCCGGGGGCCAGCGCGGTTTCGCCGGCGTCGGTCACCAGCACCGGCGTGCCCTGCAGAATGTAGATGAACTCGTCCTGCCGGGTGTGCGCATGGCGCAGCGCCGACATCGCACCCGGTGCCAATCGCGTCAGGTTGACGCCGAAGTTCTGCAGCCCGAACAGGTCACCCAGCGGCTGTTTGCTGCGCCCGTCCACGCACACGGCAAACGGCGCTGGGTAATTGGTCTTTTTCGCTTTCTGCGGTGCGGCGTCTGCCGCGATGGCGATCGGTGGTGTCGGCTGATTCATGGCACGCTCCGGGCGGCCCGGACTGCGGGCCCGTTGTTGATCAGTGATCAGCCATGATAGCTGCGTGTACGCAGCGCCGGTGGTGTGGCCATGTGGATACGCGCCTGCACGGACCGGCGCCACCCGCGGCGCAACGCCTGCCAGGCTTTGCGCGCCAGGGCTGCGACCTGATCGGCCATGGCCTGGCGCGCGGCATTTTCCAGCGTGCCGGCAAAGTCCGAATCAAAACGCACCGCATTGCGCGCCCACAGGCCGGTAGGCTCCGGTCGCACGCGATAAACCGCAACCCGGCTGGCGCCATCGATGGCGCTCACCACGATGCGTCCGGCACCCGCTGCGCAGTAGCGCGCACCCGCTGGCACCACATAGTCGCGCTGATCGTAGTCCTGGGTCAGCCACACCCGCCCCTGCAGGCTGCGCACCACGGTGCCGCGAGCTGCGCGCAGTGTTATAGCCTGATTTGCTGCCAGATCCAGATATTGGGGCGCTGCCTTGTCCTGTGTTTGCTGTGTGTTCATAATGTATGCACTCCTTGCATCAATTAGCCCGCCCAGACATCGTCGGGCATGGCGTTAATATGCGACGATGCAAGGCCTGAGGACAAACGGTGGTTTTGCAGGACATGAATGCATAAAACGCATGTATAAACCCCACGATCTGCCGTCACTGGATCTGCTGAAGGCGTTCGAGGCGGCGGCACGGCATTTGTCATTCACCCGCGCCGGCACCGAACTGTTCCTGAGCCAGTCAGCGGTGAGCCGCCAGATCCAGCAGCTCGAGGCCCAGTTGGGGCGCCCGCTGTTCATCCGCCGCACGCGCGCGTTACTGCTGACCGCCGCCGGCCAGCAGTATTACCGCGACGTCAGCCAGGCGCTGCATCAGTTGCGCGTGGCCGGCGCAAACCTCAGCGCCACGGCCAACAGCCGCATCGTGACGGTCACCACCACGGTCACGTTTGCTTCGTTATGGCTGGTGCCGCAGTTGACGGATTTCCAGCAGCAGCATCCCGAAATCGAAATCCGCATCGCTGCCGATAATTTTGTGCGCGACCTCGAGCGCGACCACCTCGACGTGGCGATCCGTTATGCCGCACGCAAACTCGCCGAACCCGATGCCGTGCGGCTGTTCGGCGAACGCGTATTGCCGGTGTGCAGCCCGCAGCTACTGAAGGGACTGAAAAAAAACCTTCCGCGCCGGCCCGAAGATCTGAACAACTTTGTGCTGCTGCATTTCGAGGATCCGGCGATATTCACGCCGTGGCTGAGCTGGGAGGTGTGGTTTGAAACCATGAAGGCGGGGCTGCCTGCACCCCCGGGCGTGCTGCGTTTCAGCCATTACGACATGATGGTGCGCGCGGCCATCAGCGGCCAGGGCATCGCACTCGGACGGCTGCCCCTGCTCGACTCCTTACTGGAAGACGGCACGCTGGTCGCGCCGCTGGCCGATACGACATACAGCCCGACCACCGTGGACCGCGCCTACTGGCTGATGGCGCCGCCGGCCGCGCGCGAACGGCCGGAGGTACAGATCTTCATGGCATGGCTGGCAAACAAGGCGGAGCCGCTGGCAGAGCTCGCGGAGTGAGCGCTGACATAAATATTATAAGCTATTGATTTTATTATAAATTATTGCCATAACCCGTCAGGCATCCGCCATCAACTGCGCGGCCATGAGCAACGCGTTATGTCCGCGTGATCAGGCCTTGTTGTTGATGAAGTCCAGCGCCGCTCCGGCACACGCTTTGGCATCGCTGGCCGCCACATGGTACGACTTGCCCGGCAATACCAGCAGTTTTGAGTTGGTGATTTGTTCCTGCCATTCCTGGGTACGATCGACCGTACCCAGCCCGCTTTCTTCGGTGGTGATGACCAACGTCGGACACCGGATGTTCGGCAGATCGGCGCGGATGTCGGCGTAATTGATGCCGCGGTTAAACCCGATCAGCGATGATACCGGCGCGCGGCCCATGAACTGTGTCCACCACTCCACGCCTTCCGCCGGGAAGTGTTCACCGAGGCGTCCGGCCATGGTGCGCCGCGCCCAGTGTTCAGCGCCCTTGGTTTCGTATTCTTCAATCAGCGCGGGGATGTTTTCAGCGCCGGGGCGCAGCGCCTGCGGCGTGCCGACCACGGTCAACGACTGGATGCGGTCAGGCCGGCGCCCGGCAAAAGCGCGGGCGATGGTGCCGCCGATTTTTGCCGCAATCAGGTGAAAACGTTCGATCTGCAGGCTGTCCATCAGCCGACAATAATCGTCGATAACTTTATCGAGCGTCCAGGTGTATTCGCGCGGCATCGGCGTCGACTGCCCGTAACCGCGCATGTCGGGCCGCACCACGCGCAGTTGCCGCGCCAGCACCGGCATCCAGGCGTACCACGACAGGCTGCTCTCCGCGTTGCCGTGCAGCATCAGCACGGTATCGTGGGGCTGCCATGGGTCAGCAAAATCATCGGCCTGATAAAACAGCTCGCAGTCGGGTAATTTCAGTACCGGCATGGCCGCGTCGCTTATTCGCGTCCGGCCAGCAGATGCATCAGCCGTCCGGGATTCGGCGATTTGGCGAACCCACGTATCTCTTCCAGCAGCGCCGCAACCTGCACCGCAGAAAAACGCTTGAGCATTTCCTGTTTGAAGCGCGCGACATGATCGTCCATGGTGAAGGGACGTGAAGCGCTGCCCCTGGGCGCCTCGATGAAACGCTCATGCACTGCGCCCGATTGCAGGGTCAGTGTGACTTTGGCGCCCACCGACTGTTCGGTACTGACGCGTTCGGCTTCATCGTCGAGCACGCACTCGATGCGCTGCGATACCGCCATCACCTGCGGATCGGCCAGCGTCGCCTCGAAATCATCCACGTTCATGGTAAAGCCGGGCTGCAGATCCTTGCCGCGGCTCAACACCATCGCCATACAGAACGGCAGGCTCATCTGCGCAGCCTGGATGTCGGCGGGCGCGGGTGTGGTGAGCCGGCCCTGGATGATTTTGGGGATGCCGACACGAATGGCCTTGATGTCGGCCAGTGTCAACTGGTGTTCCTGGCACAGGGACGCGGTGGCTTCAACGGCAGACAACACGCGCGCACTGCAAGCATGCGGCTTGATTGCCGTTTCCAGCAGGCGCCAGGTGCTGCCGATCTGATCCAGTCCTTTGTTGAAATCATGGCCATCGGCATAGGCACGCGCAAAACCGTCCTTGCCTTCAAGAATGTCGGTGGGCCCGGAGAAGCCCGCTTCCGCCAGCAGCGCCGCGTGCACGCCCTCGCCCGCAGCATGTGCGGCGTGGATCCGTTTGACCGTGGAGCCGGAGTGATAAAACTGCGTCAGCCCGCCGCTGAACGATGCCACCAGCCCTATGGTTTCGGCGATGCGGGTCGCACGTTCCTTGCCGGTGAACAACAGGCTCGCCGCGGCAGTGCCCGCACCAAAGCCGCCGCAGGTGGCGGTGCTCTGGAAGCCGCGCCTGAAATGCGAAGGCTGGATGGCCAGCCCGATGCGGATCATGTTTTCGTAACCGGCGGCGATGGCGGCCAGGACTTTGTCGCCGGAGCGCCCGCGCGCCTCGCCGATCGCCAATGCCGCCGAAATGACGATGCAGCCGGGATGCAACATGGCCCCAACGTGTACATCGTCGGCGTCTATGCTGCCGGCGTAGGTGGCGTTAACAAACGTGGCGCGTTCAGGATCGGTGCGATCCGTGGAGAACAGCACCGTGGCCAGGGCGTTGCCACCCGCCTCGCGCGCCAGATTGGTGGCCCACGCGCTCCAGCTCATGCGCTGCCCCAGTGAGGCCACGCGCAGGTAGTCGAGCAGGAAGATGGTGAGGTGCTCCCGGACTGTTGCCGGCAGGGCTGAATAATCCAGGCCAGCGGCAAATCCGGCGAACTGCATCGTCGCATGGGCTGCTGCGTCCTGCTGTTTTTGCTGATCCACAGTCATGTCTCCACAGGGTACGGCAAGCGCATCAGTTTTTCTTGAGGCCGGCTTTGGCCATCACGCCGCCCCACTTGTCGTAATCGGCTTTATGAAAGGCAGCCAGTTCAGCCGGGGTGCCGCCCGCTGACACAGCGCCATCCACGGCCAGATGTTTTTTGATGTCGTCGCTGGCCAGCACTTTGTTGGCTGCCGCATTGATTTTTTCCACCACAGGCGCCGCCAGTCCGGCCGGGCCATAAAACCCCCACCACTGACTGGACTCAAAGCCCTTGATGGCTGCTTCGGCCACCGTTGGCAGTTCAGGAGCAATGGCGATGCGTTTGGCGCTGGTTACTGCCAGTGCTTTCAGCCGGCCGGCGCGCATCTGCCCGGAAACGGTCGGATATGCGGCAAACAACACCGACACATTGCCCGCTACGGTGTCGATCACCGCCGGTGCGCCGCCCTTGTACGGCACATGCAGCATTTTTACACCCGCGCGCTGCGCAAACAGCTCGCCGGTCAGGTGGCTCAGCGTACCGGCACCGTTGGAAGCATAGGCCAGGGCTTCGGGTTTGGCCTTGGCGATTGCAATCAGGTCCTTGACGGTTTTGACGGGCACTGACGGATGGACGGTCAGCACATTAGGCGCGTGGCCGATCAGCACCAGCGGCGTGAAACTGCGGAATATGTCGTAAGGAGTTTTGCGACCGAGGTGGGGATTGATCGACAGCACGCTCGATGAAGCAAACAGCAGGCTGTAGCCGTCGGCCGCGGCGCGCGCGACATTGTCGGCACCGATCGCACCGCCGGCACCGCCACGGTTGTCGACGATGACCTGCTGCCCGATCACATCGGACAGGCGGGTGGTGAGCTGCTGCGCAACGATGTCGGCAGCACCGCCAGCGGGAAACGGCACTACGACGCGCACGGATTTATCGGGATAACCCTGGGCAACGGCATTCAAAGACAGCGTCGCGCCGAACAACACGGCGGACGCCGCAATACGGATGATTTGCATGAAAAGACCTTTCTTCTGTAGCGATGGATCACAGCCGGACTGTGGGCTATTTAAAATATCTGCGCCAGATACACACGGCTGGAGATGACGGGGGCGCTGCAGTCTGCCCCGGTGGAAAAATTATAAACCCATCGCTACCCACAGGACGCGCACAGTGCATATCGTGGGCAATAAACGTGGGCAATAAGGCCGAATATGAGGACTTGGTTGGCATCCGCGGGAATAGGCATCCTGTTAAACTCCCGCCATTAAAATCCTACTGGAAATACAACTGCAATGACCCCTGCAATGATTCGCAACAGCAGCCGCCTGGCCGCTGCCGCCTGCGCCTTAATCCTCTCCTGTGCGCTCGGCACCGGCATCGCCGCTGAACCCGGAACTGCGGGGGCGCAGCCGGCACAACCCGAACACCTCGATTCGGTGGCACGCCTGCTCGCCGGACTGCCGCCGTCGCACAGCGATCATGCCGAGCTGGCCGCCGCCAAGACCTGGATCAAACACAGCAGCACCATGCAGAAGTCGTGGGCGCAGGTGCGCGACGGCCAGCTCGCCACCATGAAGACCTGGCGCGCCACCCAGTTGCCCAAAAACTGCCCCGTCGGCGACACGCTGTTTTATCCGTTCAGCGGCCCCGACTTCCTCAATGCCTACACCCTGTTCCCGGAATGCGACACCTATGTGATGTTCGGGCTGGAGGCGATCGGCGTCATGCCCAACCCTACGGCGATGACTGCGCCGGAACTGGCCAAGCTGCTGACAAACGTGCGCTCGGCCATGACCAACCTGTTTGCGCGCAATTACTTCGTCACCAGCACCATGAAAATGCAGCTGGAGAGGGACCAGTTGCGCGGGGTGCTGCCGGTACTGATGATGTCGATGGTGCTGGCGGGCGCCGAAGTGGTCGGCACCGCGCCGGCCCCCGTCTCCGATGCCGCGGGCAAGAAACACAACCTCAGGGGCGTGACGATTGAATTCCGCGTTCCGGGTTCGCAGCGCCTGAAGCGCGTGATTTACTATTCGCTCGACGCCTCAGACAAGGGCCTCGCCGACTACCCGCAGTTCCTGACCTATCTGCGCGGGCTGGCGCCGACGACGACGCTGGTCAAGTCGGCCTCCTACCTGATGCACATCACCGAATTCCGCAAAATGCGCACCCTGGTGCTGGAATCCAGCGCCTTCCTGCTGCAGGACGATACCGGCGTGCCGTACAACGATTTGCGCAAGCGCGACTTTGACCTGCAGGTCTACGGCACCTATGTCGTACCGATCCCGCCATTCGAGAAAAAATTCCAGCCTGAGCTGGCGGAACTCTATGACGCGGGCAAGGCGAAACCGCTGCCGTTCCGCTTTGGTTATCACCTCAACCTGAACGACAAGCGCGCCAATCTGATGATTGCGCGCCGCTCACAGGCTGCGGGCCAGCAACGTTCGGACCGCCGCTAGCGGGGCAGTCGTCAACCGCATCGCACTGCTGGCGTGTGCCCTGATGCTCCCGGTCACGCCCGCTGGAGCCGCATCCTCCATGGATACCCAGGTCCACAGTAGCAGTTTCGTCACCACAGACGGCGTGCGGCTGCATGTGCTGGAAGCCTGTCCGCCAGACAGTGACATGCAGAATCCGGTGCTGCCGGTCATCGCCTTCGTGCCCGGCTGGTCGATGCCGGCCGCCATCTGGCGCGAACAACTGCTGGCGCTGGCAGCAACCCATTGCGTGGCTGCACTCGATCCCCGCGGCCAAGGCGAATCCGAAATCGCGGGCAACGGCTACAACATTGCGCGGCGGGCAACGGATGTGCGCGAGTTTGTCTCCCGTTATGAACGCGTGGTGCTGGTCGGCTGGTCGCTGGGCGCGCTGGAAGCGCTGGAATACATACATCGCTACGGCCACGCCGCGCTGGACGCGCTGGTGCTGGTCGACAGCTCAGTGGGCGAAGAGCCGGAAACCGTGCCCGCTGCAGGTCCCGGACTTCGCGAACGACTCCAGCAGGATCGCCGGGCCACCGTCGCTGATTTCATGAACGGCATCTTCGGCGCCACCCGCAGCGAATCCGAAATCGCCGACCTGACCGACGCCGCGCTGCGCATGCCGCTGGAAGCCAGCCTGTCCGTTTTCCCCGGTGGCGTGCCGCGCACACACTGGCGCGACATCGCCTGGGCTTTCCCGAAACCGCTGCTTTATGCCGTCAGCGCCCAGTTCGCCGCGCAGGCCCGGTCGCTGCAGCAACACCGGCCGGCGACGCAGATTGAAATTTTTGAAGACGCCGGCCATGCACTGTTCGCCGACGAGCCCACACGCTTCAACGATTTGCTGGCACGTTTTGCAGACGGGGAGTCAGACAAACCGCGTGATCCGGACTGACGGCTTGCTACTCCGGATTAAGGCATCAGCAAAGCCGCACGGCCAGTGATGGATCCCGTTTCGAGTTTCTGGTGTATGGACTCGGCTTCAGTGAACGGCACCTTCTCGGTGACCAGCGGCCACAGGTCGCCGCGGGCAACCAGTTCCAGCGATTCAATCACTTCCTGCTTGGTCGCGTAACGGCTGCCCATGACTTCAATCTCCTTGCGCATGATCGAAGGTCCGTCGGCATCAAAACGCTGACCGCTGCCTGCGAGCAGCACCAAACGTCCGCCCTTGTTCAGGCCTGCGATTGAGGATTCGATGGTGTCTTTGGTGCAGACAAAATCGAAGACCACGTCAACGCCGCGACCGGCGGTGTGCTCGATCAGTTGCTGCGCGACCTTGCCTTCAGACGCATCAACGGCAGCATCAGCACCGACCTTCAAGCAGGTCTCGAATTTGGCAGCTTGGGTGTCCACGGCGATGACTTTGCGCGCATGCGCCCAACGCGCCACCATCAGCATGTGCACACCCAGCCCGCCGCCGGCGCCGATCACCGCCACGGTATCGGTGGGGGTGACGCGCGCCTTGCGCGTGATTTTGAGTGGCGTGGCAATAGCATCGCAGATCACGCCAATTTCAGCCGGATGTTTTTTCCAGTCCATGTTTTCCGGCAGCTTGATGAAGTTCTGCGCCGGCAGCTTGATGTATTCAGCGTAACCGCCATCGCATTCGCGCCCGACGTAGCCGCCGAAGCTGTCGCACAGGGTTTCGCGGTTGATGCGACACCAGTAGCAGTGGCCGCAGGTCAGGTAGAAATACGCGGTCACCGCATCGCCTTTGTGCAGATCGGCAACGCCGGCACCAGTGGCCTCGACTATGCCGGTAATCTCGTGACCGAGGATGCGCGGATAGTCGATCTTCAGCCGCCCTGCGCGTGCATGATGAATGGTCAGACCGGCGCCGCAGGCCAGCACCCTGACCACGGCCTCACCGGGTCCCGGTACCGGATCAGGCACCGTTTCCAGCACCAGCGGTTGATTCTTCCCTTTCAGCAACATGGCTTTCATGAGCACATCCCCCTTGAGGCAAATGTTACACCGGATGCGCATGCGGCTCGCGATGTAGGCCGGTAGAATTGGGGTATTTAAGTTGACTGCGGTGCGGCACACTGTCGGCGCATTCGCAATCTTTCGGAATTTCATGCCTGATACACCATCATGCCCGCTGCGCGAGGCGATACTCATACGCGGCGCGCGTCAGAACAATCTGCAGAACCTCAGCCTTGATCTGCCGCTGCACGAGTTGATCGTCGTCACCGGCGTATCCGGCAGCGGCAAGTCCTCGCTGGTCTTCGATACGCTGTACGCCGAAGGCCAGCGCCGTTACGTGGAAACCTTCTCGCCGTATGCGCGGCAGTTTCTCGACCGCCAGGACCGGCCGCAGGTTGATGCCATCGAGGGCATCCCACCGGCCATCGCCATCGACCAGGTCAATCCGGTGCGCACCTCGCGCTCGACCGTGGGCACGATGACCGAACTCAACGACCATCTGAAGCTGTTGTTTGCCCGTGCCGCGCATCTCTACTGCAAGGGCTGCGGTACACGGGTGGCGCGCGATACGCCACAAACCATCTACGCGGCCATGGTTGCGCGCGCCAAGGCCGCAGGCGATCCGCGGCTGGCGATTGCATTTCCGGTGCCGGTGCCTGCCAACTTCCAGGCTGCTGAAGTAAAAGCGCTGCTCACCGCACAGGGTTATACGCGGTTCCTGCATGAGGATAACGACCACTTCGAAGTGGTGCAGGACCGGCTGCGCCTGGGCACCGCCGAACGCGCGCGGGCGATGGATGCACTGGAAGCTGCGCTCAAGGTTGGCCAGGGCCGTGTGAATGTGCATGTGCTCCCTGACGCGGAACTCCTTCCCCCTCAGGGGGAAGGCCGGGATGGGAGTGGATCATCTCTCATTGGAAAAAACCACCCCCGCCCTAACCCTCCCCCCAAGGGGGAGGGTAATAACATCTGGCGCTACTCCAGCGACCTGCACTGCGCTGAATGCAATATTCATTACAGCGAGCCTGTTCCCGGCCTGTTTTCGTTCAATTCGCCGATGGGCGCCTGCGACACCTGCCGCGGTTTCGGCCGCGTAATCGGCATCGATTACGGCCTGGTGATACCGGATGAGTCGAAATCGCTGCGCGATGGTGCGGTGCGGCCCTGGCAGACGCCGTCGAACAAGGAATGCCAGGACGATCTCGTCAACTACGCCAAAAAACGCGGTATCCCGCTGGATACGCCGTGGCGCGAATTGTCCGCGCAGCAAAAACGCTGGGTGCTCGACGGCGAGCCGGAATGGGTGAACTGGCGAAAATCCTGGCCCGGCATCTGGTACGGCGTGGCACGGTTTTTCAAGTGGCTGGAAACCAAGTCCTACAAAATGCATGTGCGCGTGCTGCTGTCCAAGTACCGCGCTTACACCGAATGCACGGCCTGCGGCGGTGCGCGCCTGAAAACCGACGCGCTGTTGTGGCGGGTGGGCACTGCGAACAATGCAAACAGCGCACTGGGGCAGCGCACGCGTTTCAAGCCCGCGGGGGTGACCTGCAGCGATGCACAGCTTGCCGCATTGCCGGGCCTGACACTGCACGACGTGGTGCTGCTGCCGCTGGAACGCACCAAAATCCTGTTCGATGCGCTGGAACTGCCACGACCGCTGGATGAGGCTACCGACATGCTGGTCGGCGAAATCCGCACCCGGCTCAACTACCTGACGCAGGTCGGGCTGGGTTATCTGACGCTGGACCGCCAATCGCGCACCCTGTCGGGCGGTGAAGTACAACGCATCAACCTGACTACGGCGCTGGGCACCTCGCTGGTCAACACCCTGTTTGTGCTCGACGAGCCGTCCATCGGCCTGCACCCGCGCGACATGGGCCGTGTCATCGCCGTCATGCACAAGCTGCGTGACGCCGGCAATTCGCTGGTGGTGGTCGAACATGATCCGCAGATCATGCTGGCTGCCGACCGCATCCTCGACATCGGCCCGGGGCCGGGCACCCGCGGCGGCCAGATCGTCGGCTTTGACCGGCCAGCGCGCATCATGCAATCGAAGGATTCCATTACCGGGCGTTACCTGTCGGGCGCGCTGCACACTGCCGGTTACGGGGCGGCGCGGGCGCCGGAGAAAAATACACCGCGCATCCGTCTCAAGGGCGCCACCGAACACAACCTGAAAAACATTGATGTTGATTTTCCGTTGCAGCGGATGATTTGTATCACCGGCGTATCCGGTTCAGGAAAATCCACGCTGGTACAGGATGTGCTGTACGCCGCGCTGCGCAAGGCGCTGGGCAAACCCACTGAAACACCGGGCCAACACACCGCGCTGAACGGCAGCGCGCACATCAATGACGTGGTGATGGTGGATCAGTCGTCGATCGGCCGCACCACACGCTCCAATCCGGCAAGTTATGTCGGCGCCTTCGATGCGGTACGCAGCCGGTTTGCGTCGTCGCCACTGGCGCAGTCACGCGGCTATACCGCGGGCACCTTCAGCTTCAATTCGGGCACAGGGCGCTGCCCGACCTGCAGCGGCAATGGTTTCGAGCACGTCGAAATGCAGTTCCTGTCGGACGTCTACCTGCGCTGTCCGGACTGCGACGGCAAACGCTACCGCGCCGAAGTGCTGGAGATCACCTTCGAGGGCAAGTCGATCGCCGATGTGCTCGACACCACCGTCGCCGACGCACTGGAATTTTTTAATCACGCGCCGGACATCGTGCGCGCACTGCAGCCGCTGGTCGATGTCGGTCTCGATTACCTGAAGCTCGGCCAGCCGGTGCCCACCCTGTCGGGAGGTGAGGCGCAGCGGCTGAAGCTGGCCGGCTTCCTCGCCGCGGCGGCCAACCGCGGACGCAACGCAGACGGCGACAACCATACGCTGTTCCTGTTCGACGAACCGACCACTGGCCTGCATTTCGACGATGTGCGCAAGCTGCTGGGCGCCTTCCACAAGCTGATTGTGGCGGGACATTCGCTGATCGTCATTGAACACAACCTTGACGTGATCCGCGCCGCAGACTGGATTATCGATCTCGGTCCCGAAGGGGGTGATGCCGGCGGCGAACTGATGTGCAGCGGCACGCCGGAGATGGTGGCTGTCCACACCGCGTCGCACACGGGCAAGGCACTGCGCGATTACGCCGCTGCGCTGGGTGCACCGCAGCCCGCGCCTAAGGCCCTGCCACCACCGGCCAAAATCAGCCAGATGATCAGCGTCAGCCACGCCCGCGAGCACAATCTGAAGAACATCAGTGTCGACATCCCACGCGGAAAATTCACCGTGGTCACCGGCGTCTCGGGCAGCGGCAAATCGACACTGGCCTTCGACATCGTGTTTGCCGAAGGCCAGCGCCGTTACCTCGAATCGCTGAATGCCTATGCGCGGCAGTTCGTGCAGTCGGCGGCGCGGCCCGATGTCGATGCGATCTACGGCATCCCGCCGACGGTAGCGATCGAGCAGCGCACCAGCCGTGGCGGCCGGCGCAGCACGGTAGCGACGTTGACCGAGATCTATCATTTCCTGCGCCTGCTTTATGTGAAGCTGGGCACCCAGTACTGCCCGGACTGCGATGTCGCCATCGAGCCGCAAAGCATCGACCAGATCGCCGCGCGCATCATGAAGCAGTACCGCAACAATCGCATCGGCCTGCTGGCGCCGCTGGTCGTAAATCGCAAGGGTTATTACACCGACCTCGCCAAATGGGCAGCGGGCAAGAGTTATACGCATCTGCGGGTGGACGGCGAATTTATACCGACGTCGCCGTGGCCGCGGCTGGCACGCTTCAAGGAACACTCCATTGAACTGCCGGTGGCCGACATCCGCGTCACGCCGGAAAACGAAACCGCGCTGCGCGCGGGCCTTGCTGCCGCGTTGGATCACGGCAAGGGCATTGTGCAGGTGCTGGGCGGACTCGACACACTGGCCGATGCGATGGCGAAGAAGGATGCGCGACGCATCAAACTGACTGAAGCCGTGTATTCGGTGAAACGCGCCTGCCCTTCCTGCAACAAGAGTTTTCCGGAACTCGATCCGCGGCTGTTTTCGTACAACTCCAAACATGGCTGGTGCCCGTCGTGTTTCGGCACCGGGCTGACGCTGGAAAAAATCGACTGGGATGAAGAGCGCGAAAAAACCGGCACCGAGGAACATGTACTGGATTCGTGGCTGAACTGGCTGGAAGTCGACGAACCCTGCGCTACCTGTAACGGTCAGCGACTCAATCCCACGGCACTGGCGGTGCGTTACCGCAAACGTTCAATTGCTGCGCTGGCCGCGCTGCCGGTGGCCAAACTCGCGCGCGAATTTACCGATGTGTCATTCAGCGGCCGTGAAGCGGCGATTGCCCGCGACATCGTCAGCGAAATCCGCAGCCGGCTGCGCTTCCTCGACGAGGTCGGGCTCGGTTATCTCGCGCTGGACCGTGCCGCACCGACCTTGTCCGGAGGCGAAGCCCAGCGCATCCGCCTTGCTGCGCAACTCGGATCGAATCTGCGCGGCGTGGCCTACATCCTCGACGAACCGACCATCGGCCTGCATCCACGCGACAACCGCATTCTGCTCGACACGCTGGCGAAGCTGCAGACGAAAGGTAATACGCTCATCGTGGTTGAGCACGATGAAGACACCATACGCCGCGCCGACCATGTCATTGACCTCGGCCCCGGCGCCGGACGGCTGGGCGGCACCGTAGTGGCCGCGGGCACGGCGGCGCAGTTGCAGAAAAATCCGCAATCAGTAACCGGGCGCTTTCTGGCGCGACCCTTGCAGCATCCGCTGCAGCCGCCGCGACGCGTGGATGCCCATACGCCGGCGCTGGAAATCCGCAACGCACGACTGCACAACCTGCGGCGCATACAGGCACGCGTGCCGCTGGGGCGGTTGACGGTGATCACCGGCGTATCGGGATCGGGAAAATCAACGCTGGCGCGCGACGTGCTGCATGCCAATCTCGCGCGCCTGACCCAGGCAAAAGATAAAAAATTAATAAAAACAACAGGTTGTGATGACATCCGGGGCTGGCAGGCCGTGGGCCGCGTACTCGAGGTCGATCAGACCCCCATCGGCAAGACACCGCGCTCCTGCCCTGCGACCTATGTCGGTTTCTGGGATGCCATCCGCCGCCTGTATGCCGAAACGCCGGAAGCGCGCATGCGCGGCTACAGCGCCAGCCGTTTTTCATTCAATACCAAAGGCGGTCGCTGCGAGGCCTGCGAAGGCCAGGGCGTGCAGAAAATAGAAATGAGTTTCCTGCCCGACGTGAAAGTATCCTGCGACGTGTGCCGCGGCGCGCGCTTCGATGCCGAAACGCTGGCTGTGCGGTTCAAGGACAAGTCCATAGGCGAGGTGCTGGCGCTGTCAGTCGATGAAGCTGTCGAGTTTTTTGCCGCTCATCCGTCCATACACCATGCACTGCGGCTGTTGCAGGATGTAGGCCTCGGCTACCTGACGCTGGGCCAGCAGAGTCCGACGCTGTCAGGCGGCGAGGCACAACGCATCAAGCTGGTCACCGAGCTGTCGAAAGTACGGATCAATGGCGATGACGCAGCGGTACGACCGGGTCGTGCCGGCGCACAGAAACACACGCTGTACGTGCTCGACGAGCCAACCGTAGGCCTGCACATGGCTGACGTGGAAAAACTGATCCAGGTGCTGCACCGCCTGGTCGACGCCGGTAATTCGGTGGTGGTGATCGAGCATAACCTCGACGTAATGGCCGAGGCGGACTGGATCATCGATCTCGGGCCTGAGGGCGGTGACGGCGGCGGCCGCATCGTCGCCGCAGGGCCGCCGCTGAAGATCGCCGGCAAAACCGCGCGTTCACATACCGCACGCATACTCGGCGAATTCCTGCGCGAACGCAGCGTGTAACAAAAAGTTCGCTGCGCTGCGCAGACCCGCTTTTCAATCCTGCAAGTCAGCCCTTGTGTTTGCCCACGCTCCAGCCGCGCTGTGCGAGGTGTTTCTCGCCGATCTCCGTGGGCTCTTTTTCCAGCGGCGTGGCCATGGTGTCATTCCAGCGGTTGAGGAACCCGAACAACGCAATCACCCCGGTGATTTCGATGATCTGCCCCTGCGACCAGTGCTGCTGCATGCGCGCAAACAGTTCATCGGTGACATCGTTGGGTTGCGATGAGGCCGCCACGGTGAATTCAACGGCTACGCGCTCGGCTGCAGTGAACAACGGACTGCTTTGATATTCCCAGACCGCGTTGAACTTGTCTTCGGGTATGCCCAGCCGGAGCGACGCTCCGGCAGAATGCGCCATTCAATACCGGCAGCCGTGCACCGAACTCGATACATGGCTCAGCAAACGTTTGAAGCCGACATCGACCTCGCTGTCGGGCCCCCACATTGCCCACGACAGCATCGCAAATCCTTTGGCCATCGCCGGCTTGTGCTGCATGATCAACGCAGCATTGGGCACAAAACCCAGGGATTTCTTGAAATTGGCCAGCGCCTCCTGCACATCCGGGGCATCGGTCAGCGGCAAAGGTGGAATACGGGGCATGAGGCCTCCTGAAAATTACAAAAAATGCCGGCTCTCCTGCGGTCAGCCCTTGTGCTTGCCTACATTCCAGCCGCGTTTGGCCAGATGTTTTTCGCCGACTTCTACAGGTTCTTCCTCCAGCGGAGTCGCCATGGAATCGTTCCAGCGGTTCATGAAACCGAACATTGACACTACGCCGAGGATTTCGACGATCTGGCCTTCGTTCCAGTGCTGCTTCATGCGCGCAAACAACTCGTCGCTGACATCATTGGGCTGGGAGGCCGCAGCGATGGAAAAATCCAGCGCAACGCGTTCAGCGTCCGAGTACAGCGGGCTGCTCCGGTATTCCCAGACAGCGTCGAATTTTTTTTCATCTATGCCCAGCCGGAGCGCCGCCCCGGCAGTGTGGGCCATTCAATAGTGGCAGCCGTGTGCTTTGCTTGCGACATAGGCCAACAAACGCTTGAACGCCACGGTCACTTCGCCCTGCGGGTCCCATACCGCAGCAGCCAGTCCCGCCAGCGCTTTTACCAGCTTGGGCTTGCGCTGCATGATCAGCACGCTGTTGGGAACGAAACCCAGCGATTTTTCGTAGGCTTTCCATGAATCTGCCAGTTCAGGTACTGCATCCAGCGGCAGTGCTTCCAGTCGGGCCATGTAATTTCCTCCGTGAATTCCAGCTCGGTAAAATCCAGTAAAGACAGTGGGAATTATAACGCCCGTCAGCGGCAGGAATTTCCTCTAGGCAGCGCGGTCTATAATCAACCCTGAATCGCATCACCACTGTGCATCAAGACTGACACACATGCTGTTGAAACAATCAAAATCATACTGCGTGATCGCCGCAATGCTGCTCGCTTCCTGCGCCACCGTGGACCAACCAGTGCCACTGCCCGAAGGTCGCTGGGAAATGACCACTTCGAGTTTCATGGACATCGGCCGCATGCCCGGACTACCGCGGGCCACGCTGCAGATCCGCAGCGGCCGCGTGTCGGCCTACAGCGGCTGCAACACAGCCCAGGCGGACGTGCGTGCCGCCGATGGCAAAATGGAAATCGGGCCGCTGGCGGCTACGCGCCGCGCCTGCCCGGAACCGATCGGCACTTTCGAAGTCCGCTGGTTCAAACTGTTGCGTGATCATCCGTATTTCCGCACTGAGAATGGCATGCTGATACTCGCGGCCGGTGAACACAGCGCGCGTTTCCGGCGTGTCGTCGACAAACCGCCCACCGGAAATCCGCCCTCATGATCAGCGAAACCCTGAAAGCACATGTCAAAGACCTCGGCGACGGCTTCGAAGTGCGGCGCCTGCTGCCGGCGGCCTCGCGCAAGATGGTCGGGCCGTTCATTTTTTTTGATCATATGGGTCCGGCACAGTTTGCGCCGGGCAGCGCTCTGGACGTGCGGCCGCACCCGCATATCGGGTTGGCGACAGTCACTTATCTGTTCAAAGGCGCGATCATGCATCGCGACAGCCTCGGCTACGAACAGCGCATCACGCCCGGCGACGTCAACTGGATGACAGCCGGCCATGGCATCGTACATTCCGAACGCAGCCCTGATGATGAGCGCAACCAGGCACGCAGCCTGCACGGCATCCAGACCTGGATCGCATTGCCGCATGCAGACGAACGCACGGCACCGTCGTTTACGCACCATCCCAAGGCCTCGCTGCCGGTGGTGCAGTGGCCGAATGCGGAATTGCGCCTGATCGCCGGGGAATGCTGGGGACAACGTTCGCCGGTCAAAATTTTTTCGCCGATGTTCTATGGGGCGGTCACCACCCAGGGGCAGGCACGGTTCGAACTGCCGACCGACTACGCCGAACGCGCGATTTATGTGGTCAGCGGCGAAGTCACGGCCGAGGGCATACCGGTGGCACCACACAGTGTCGCCGTATTTGATGCGGGATCGTCTGTATCCATCGCCACCACCACCTCCGCCCGCATCATGGTGTTCGGCGGCGCAGCGATGGACGGCGACCGCCACATTTCATGGAATTTTGTTGCCAGCAGCCGCGAAATGATCGACGAAGCGCGCACGCGCTGGCGCGAGCAGCGCTTCCCCAAAGTGCCAGGTGAAACCGAGTTTATCCCGCTGCCCGAGCGGTAAAATCAGCCTTATCCTACCCACAGCGCCGATCCACAGCGGAGTTCCCTTGGACACAGTTGCATTACGCCGCGAATACATGGGCGAGAGTCTCAACGAAGCCGGCGTCACTGCCGATCCATACGCGCTGTTTCAGCGCTGGTTCGATGCGGCAGTGCGCGCCGAGCTGCCGGTGCTGAATGCGATGACGCTGGCCACAGTAAACGCTGACGGCGCACCCTCGGCACGCATCGTGCTGCTGAAAGGCGTGGATCCGAAGGGTTTTGTGTTTTACACCAATTACCAGAGCCGCAAGGGCCGCGAGCTTGCCGCCAATCCGCGAGCCGCACTGGTGTTCTACTGGACGGACCTTGAGCGTGAAGTGCGCATCGAAGGCGTCGTCGAAAAAACCAGCGCCGCCGAATCCGATGAATATTTTGCCAGTCGCCCCCTGCCCAGCCGCCATGCCGCGATTGCCTCGCCACAAAGCGAGACCGTCGCCAGCCGCGCGCTGCTGGAGCAGCAGTTCTCCGCTGCCGCCGACACCTACGGCAGCACTCCTGCAAGACCGGCGCACTGGGGCGGCTACCGCCTGCAGCCTGCCGCCATCGAGTTCTGGCAGGGCCGGCCCAACCGCCTGCACGACCGGCTGCTCTACACGCTGAACGGCCAGCGCTGGACCATCAGCCGGCTGGCGCCCTGAAGCAGGGACTGCGCTAAGGTTTACCGTAACGCCGCTGCCCCTCGGCCTCGAGCTCGGCGTCGGTCTTGTAGTGCGGCACCCGGAAGGTATAGCGATACCAGTTCTGCGGGCGAAACGGCCGATCTTTAGTTTCGTGCTCCCAGTACCAGTCACCCAGTTCGATGTTCTTCTGTTGATCCAGCTCCCAATGCCGCCGTGAACGCGGTCCGCCGAACAGGAACAGGCGACCATCGACCACCTTGAAAGTTTGAGCCCCAATATTGGCCTTCAGCGCATAGTGCGCGCCGCTGGCGCAGAAACCGCCATAAGCCGGCACGTATTTCTGCGGTGCGGCCAGAAAAATACGGCGGTGCTCATCGCTGGCAAAGCGGTAGGTGACACCTTCATGCTGCGCCTTGATCTGCGGGTCGCCACGTACCGCCTTGTTCAGCGTCTGATAGGCCACCGGGTCATTACCACGCAGCATCAGCTGCGCATCGTCACCGTCGGACACCACGTTCATGGTCGCGCAGCCGGGCAGCAATGCCAGCAGGAACATCAATCGTCGCGGGGTTGGTATTTTCCAGTTCATCGCCTGCCTCCAGTCTCTTTGCTCCAGACTGCTTTGCTCCAGACTGCATGTTACGACGTTTGCGCCGCGTTATACTGGCCGCCCCATTCCCCGCGTCATTCCGCCATCTTGGGTTTTCCCCTCTCACCCCGCGCCTACGAAACCCTGCTGGCGTGGTATTTCGTCTCGGTCTGGGGCTCCGGGTTCCTGGCCACCAAGATCGGCCTGCAGCATGCAGCCCCCTTTACTTTCCTGACGCTGCGCTTTGCCTTTGGCATCCTGTGCCTGATTCCGATCGTATTGATTTACAAACCGCGCTGGCCGGCGAGTCGCAGCGAATTCCGCCACATCATCATCGCCGGTCTGCTGATGCACGCGGTGCACCTGGGCGGCAGCCATTACGCGCAGTACCTGGGCATGTCAGCGGGCATCACCGCGGTGCTGCTGTCGATACAGCCGCTGCTGACGGCCATGATTGCCGGACGCTGGCTGGGCGAGAGGCTGAGTCCGCGGCAATGGCTGGGCATAACCTTGGGCCTTGCCGGCGTGACGCTAATCGTATGGCACAAGATCGACGTACACGAGGCGACGCTGGGCGCACTGATCGCGGTCTCCATATCGCTGACCGGCGTCACCGCCGGCACGCTGTATCAGCGCGCGTTCTGCCCGGCGGTTGACCTGCGGGCAGCCGCCTTGCTGCAGTTCGTCAGCACCATCATCGTGCTGGCGCCGCTGGCGTGGTTGATCGAAGGTGCGGTGGTGCGCTGGTCGTGGCTGCTGGCAGGCGCCATCGTATTCCTGGTAATCGGCGCATCCATACTTGCAGTGAATGCGCTGCACATCTTGATGCGGCGCGGGCAGGCGACCAAAGTTACCAGTCTGATTTATCTGACGCCGATATTTGCGGTAGCGCTGGAACTGATGCTGTTCGATGTAGTGCCGACAGGGATTTCGCTGGCAGGCATCGCCGTCACCTGCCTGGGAGTGGCCATGGTGTCATGGACGCGCCCCGCGAAGACGTGATCGCCCGCCATGCGGGTGATGCACAGCAGAGATAACGCAAAAAAAGGGGCGCCTGAGCGCCCCCTTTGTCACACTGCTGAAACAGCAGTTTATTTCAGATGTTTGTTGACCAGCTTGGTCATTTCGAACATCGACACCTGTTTCTTGCCACCGAAGACGTCCTTCAGTTTTTCGTCGGCGTTGATGTTGCGGCGGTTCTTGCTGTCCTGCAGGCTGTGCTTCTTGATGTACAGCCAGATTTTTTTGGTGACTTCGGTGCGCGGCATCATGCCGTTACCGATCACCGCACCGAGTGCTGCGCTCGGCTGCATGGGTTTCATGAATGCAGCATTGGGTTTGCGCTTGGCGCCGCTTTTCTTTTTCTTAGCGGCGGGTTTCTTGGTAGCCTTTTTCTTTGCAGCCATCGATTGTTCTCCCGTGAAGGTTGTTCGTCTGGATAGGGTCTGGTTAGTCAGCTTTGCCGTGATAGCGCACGGTGACGAGAGGATGCCGAGGGAAAACGCCTTTGTCAACGCCTTCCCGAGGGAAAAGCGCTATGTACAGCAGGGGGGAAATGACCATACGTACCGACAACAACCCGGTCATTATGCGATTCGTTTGAATCTGCCGCCAACTCCCGGCACAATAGGGAACCCCGTCGTCGCCGTTCCTGGCGGCAGGTCCGCCACATAAGAGCAGAAACAAATCAATGACCTAGTCGAGGAACTTGAATTGTGTATCTGCAGTAATCATGACCAGAATCCGAATTCCATAGCGTCGCCATGCGGTGACAATATGGCGTATGCGTCCAGGTAAACCAAAGCGGCCATGACCAGACAGCTTTCATTGTTCGAGGGGGATTCGCGCGCCGGCACACCGCACCGCGCCGTGGAAATCGCTGCGGCGCCAATCACCCAGGAAATCCGCGATCTCGGTCGTCAGTTACCGCCAGGCGTACGATTGGGTACTTCATCGTGGCACTTCCCCGGGTGGAAAGGCATACTTTGGGCGCAGTCCGAAGCGCCTGGCGACCTGTCGCGATACGGTCTTGCCGCCTATGCACAACATCCGTTATTTGCGACCGTCGGCATCGACCGCTCGTTCCAGGCGCCTCTGGCAGTGCAGCAGTACGCTCTTTATGCCCGGCAAGTACCGGAAGATTTCCGGTTCGTCGTCAGGGCGCCCAATGCGCTGACCAGCCCTTGGCTGCATGGCGAAGGCGGTGTCCGGGGCAAGGCAAACGCACAGTTCCTCGACGCCGATTATGCCGTCTCGCAGTTCATCGAGCCTGCGCTGGAAGGCCTGGGGGCAAACGCCGGGCCACTGTTATTCCAGTTCCCTCCGCTGGGCCGCGCGCTGACGCGGGCACCGGAACGGTTTGTTGCGCAACTGCAGGAGTTCCTCGCCCGATTGCCGCAGGGGCCGCTGTATGCCGTCGAAGTTCGTGACGACCGGATCATTACACGGCGTTTTTTTTCATCGTTAAAGGAATCTGGCGCGCGTTATTGCGTCAGTGTGCATCCCCGCATGCCGCCGGTGGCAGCGCAGGCAGCCGCCATGTCCGGATTCGGTCCGGGGCCGCTGCTCGTGCGCTGGAACCTGCAGGCAGGCTACAACTATGAAGAAGCCAAGACACGCTTTACGCCTTTTGACCGGCTGGTCGATGAAGACAGCGCGACCCGGGAGTCCATCGCTCAGTTGTGCATGGCCACGCTGGCGGCAGGGCATGAGTGTACGGTCATTGCCAACAACAAAGCCGAGGGCTCGGCACCGCTGACCCTGGTCAAACTGGCGCAGGCCATAATCGCCGCCGCGCGGCGCCGGCAACTCGCCGCGGAATAACGAGAGTCGGGCTCGCAGTCGACGGCTATCAGCTGACCGCTATTTTTTCAGGCGCGCGGAAAACTGCTGACGGAACTTGGCGACCTTGGGTGAAACCACGTACTGGCAATAGGGCTGGCGCGGATTGTGTTCAAAGTATTCCTGATGGTAAGGCTCAGCTTCGTAGAACTGCGGCGCCGGCTTGATTTCCGTGACTATGGGCCTGGCGTAGCCCTTTTCAACGGTCAGTTTCTGAATGACCGCTTCGGCCGCAGTTTTCTGCCCGGGCGCATTATAAAAAATGACTGAGCGGTATTGGGTGCCGACGTCATTGCCCTGGGCATTCAGCGTTGTCGGATCGTGGATGGCAAAAAACGCATCCAGAATATCGGTGTAAGTGATCACCGCGGGATCGAAAGTCACGCGCACCGCCTCGGCATGGCCCGAATCACCGCCGCAGATTTCTTCGTAGGTCGGATTCTGGGTATGGCCGCCGCTGTAGCCTGATTCGACGGAAGTTACACCTTGCAGGCCGTCGAACACTGCTTCCAGGCACCAGAAACAGCCGCCGCCCAGAGTAGCGACTTCGCGCTCGCCCGTATTTTCAGTCTCAGCAGACATACACTGTTCCTCCCGGTGGGAATAACCGTTTGCAATCAGCGGCGCCCGTGTGCACGTGCCCGCGCAATTATTTGGATGCCTTGTGGTACCCGCTGACCCGTTCGACCTCGTTGCGCGAGCCGAGTATGACACCAACGCGCTGGTGCAGTTTGGTCGGCTGCACGTCGAGTATGCGCTGGCTGCCGGTGGTTGCAGCCCCCCCCGCCTGCTCGACGATGAACGACATCGGATTGGCTTCGTAAAGCAGGCGCAGCCGGCCCTCCTTGTGTTTGGCATCCTGCGGATACATGAAAATGCCGCCACGCGACAGTATCCGGTATACATCGGCAACCATTGAGGCCACCCAGCGCATGTTGTAATCCTTGCCCAGCGGACCGTTCTTGCCGGCCAGGCATTCGTCGATATAACGCTTCACCGGCGCATCCCAATTACGCATGTTCGACATGTTGATCGCAAACTCGGTCGTATCGGCGGGTATTTTGATTTTCGGCTGGGTCAGAACCCAACTGCCCATTTCGCGGTCCAAGGTAAAACCAGCAACACCGTTGCCCACGGTCAGCACCAGTGTGGTTGAAGGACCGTAGACGGCGAATCCGGCCGCAACCTGGCGCGCGCCCGGCTGCAGGAATGCCTGCTCATTGGGTTCACAGCCCTCGGCACAGCGCAGCACTGAAAATATGGTGCCTATGGAAACATTGACGTCGATGTTCGATGAACCGTCCAGCGGATCGATCAACAGCAGGAATTCACCGCGTGGATAACGATTGGGAATCTGGTGGGGATGCTCCATTTCCTCGGATGCCATGGCAGCCAGGTGGCCGCCCCACTCGTTGGCTTCCAGCAGTACTTCGTTGGAAATGACATCGAGTTTTTTCTGCGCTTCGCCCTGCACGTTGTCGGTGCCGGCACCGCCCAATATGCCGGTCAGCGCCCCCTTGCTGACCGCGTTACTGATCGATTTGCAGGCCCGCGCGACGACTTCGATCAGCAGCCGCAGTTCCGCCGACACCACGCCTTTTTCACGCTGCTGTTCAACCAAATACTGAGTAAGTGTAATGCGCCGCATGCTTTCTCCACTAATAGGTACTACCCGGTGCGCCGGGATTGTAAATTGAGATTATCCGATATACTGGTTTTAACCGGGAGACACAAATGATGTCCATGATTTTCAAAGGTATTTTTCTGCGATTGGCCGCGCTGTGCATGTTGCTCTGGCCGGTACTGGGCCATGCCCAGTCCGCCCCGCCCGCTGCTGCGGCAAAACCCGTGGTGACCACTTTCGGCGGCGGCTGTTTCTGGTGCGTCGAGGAAGCTTTCGACAAGGTACCCGGCGTGATCTCGACCACCTCAGGCTTCATGGGGGGGCGGACCAAAAATCCGACCTACAACCAGGTCTCCAGCGGCGGCACCGGCCACAATGAAGTGGTGCAGGTAGTCTACGATCCGGCGAAAGTCAGTTACGCGCAACTGCTCGATGTGTTCTGGCATAACATTGATCCGACACAGGCCAACGGCCAGTTCTGCGACCATGGTTCGCAATACCGCAGCGAAATTTTTTATCACGATGAAGATCAGCGCAAGGCAGCCGAAGCTTCAAAAACAAAGCTGCTGAAGACCAAGCCGTTCTCGGGCAATATCCACACGCTGATCACCCGCGCCAGCGAGTTCACCGCGGCAGAGGAATACCACCAAAATTATTACAACAAGAATCCGCTGCGCTACAAATATTACAAAACGAGTTGCGGCCGCGTAGATCGCCTGAAAGAGGTTTGGAAAACCCGTTGATACCGCAGCACCGGCGGACAGTGCCGCAATTTCTACCGCCGCACGCATGATCCGCCGCCTGCTGCTGATCGGCGGCGGCCACAGCCATGTCGAAGTCATCCGCCGCTGGGGCCTCGCCCCAGAGTCCGGCGTGACTGTCACGCTGATCAGCCCCGAACGGCACACCTCCTACTCGGGCATGCTGCCCGGCTACATTGCCGGGCATTACCGGTTCGAAGACTGCCACATCGACCTCGAAACGCTGTGCCGCCATAGCGGAGTGGCGCACATCGAAGATGCCGTCAGCAGCATTGATGCCGAGCACCGCATCGCGCATTGCACCAGCGGTGCCGCGCAAGGCTTTGATGTGGTGTCCATAGATACCGGAGCAACGCCGGTCACCACCGCCATTCCGGGCGCAGACCGGCACGGCATACCAGTCAAACCGGTTTCGCCGTTTCTCGAGGCATGGGCGTCCATGCGCAAGGCGACGCAGCAGTCATCCGTGGAAAATCGCATCGCTATCGTCGGCGCCGGTGCGGGAGGCGTCGAGCTGGCACTGGCCATGGATCATCGGTTGCGCCGCGACGGCAGTCGTGCGCGGTTCACAATCGTCAGCGACGGTCCGGCCATACTCCCCGCACATCCGCCCGGCGTACGGCGACGTCTGAGCCGCATTCTCCGCGAGCGTGCCATTACCATACGTTTGAATGCGCCGGTAGCGCGCGCGGAAACCGGCAGTTTGATATTGCGCGATGGCACCTCGCTCCCGACCGATCATGTCGTCTGGGTCACCGGGGCGGCCGCACCGGGGTGGCCGGGTGCGAGTGGACTACAGACCGACGCTGACGGTTTTATCGCGGTCAACAATCACCTGCAGTCCCTGTCCCACGACTGCGTGTTCGCTGCAGGCGATGTCGCGTCCATGGTCGCGACACCCCGCCCCAAATCCGGCGTCTATGCAGTGCGCCAGGGCCCTCCGCTCACGGAAAATCTGCGGCGAGCGCTACGCGGCGAACCGCTCTCCGCCTATCAACCGCAGCACACCGCACTGGCGCTGATCAGCACCGGCAATCAATACGCAGTGGCATCGTACGGGCCGCTGGCCATCGGCGGCGCCTGGGTGTGGCGCTGGAAAAACCGCATCGACACTGCATTCGTACGTCAGTACAACGCGACAGCGCGCGCAAATTTACCACAGGGGTAAGTTTGGTGACAGATCGCCTCAGCCCGATGAAAGGCACTGCGCACATCCTGTAGGCGTCGGATGTTCCGACGCATTTCTGAAGGCTACATATCATGCGCAAATTGATACAGGCATTGGCTCTGGGCAGCGTACTCGCACTTTCTTTCCACAACGTCTACGCCAAAGAGGAAGACAAGGGTGACGAGAAAAAAGCCGACTGATCCAACAGCGGACCTGCACCTGTGCGCTGCAAGCGTGCAGAACCTAACGGTCCGGTGCGTAAGCCCTGCTGCGCCCCGGCCTGAAGTTTATCATCAGGCCGCGCAGGGAAATACTATAACTTATTGATTTATAAGTATATTTTTAGGTCACGATCACGCGCGCAAACTTGCGCTTGCCTACCTGCAGCACCACGCTGGCGCCGCGCGCCAGTTTCAGCGATTTGTCGGTGATTTTTTCGCCATCCATTTTGACACCGCCCTGCGCCAGCATGCGCAACGCATCGGAAGTACTGGCCGTCAGGCCGGCCTGCTTCAGCACCGCCGCAATCGACAGTCCGCTGCCATCCGCCGCGAGTTTGACTTCTGCAATGTCATCCGGAATTTCATGCTGTTTGAAACGTGATTCAAAATCAGCGAGCGCGGCGCGCGTGGCATCACCACCATGAAAACGGCCGACGATCTCCTGCGCAAATGCCACCTTGATATCACGGGGATTGCGGCCGGCCGAAACTTCGGCGCGCCACTGACGAACGGTCTCCAGCGATTCGAATGACAGCAGCTCGATATAACGCCACATCAACTCGTCGGACACCGACATCAGTTTGCCGAATATTTCCGCAGGCGTCTCCTGAATGCCGACATAATTGCCCAGCGATTTCGACATCTTGTTGACACCGTCCAGGCCTTCAAGCAGCGGCATGGTCAATATGCACTGCGGGGGCTGGCCATGGTTCTTTTGCAGTTCACGCCCCATCAGCAGATTGAACTTCTGATCGGTGCCGCCAAGTTCGACGTCGGCTTTCAGCACCACGGAATCGTAGCCCTGCACCAGCGGATAAAGGAATTCGTGAATGGCAATCGGCTGGTTGGCACGATAACGCTTGGAAAAATCATCACGCTCCAGCATGCGTGCAACAGTATGCGATGCCGCCAGCTTGATCATGTCGACCGCAGTCATGCGATCCATCCAGCTCGAGTTGAACACCACTTCAGTGCGGGAACGGTCAAGAACGCGGAACACCTGCTCGGTATAGGTCTCGGCATTGCGTGCAACTTCTTCCCGCGTGAGCGGCGGCCGTGTCGCGTTCTTGCCGGTAGGGTCACCGATCATGCCGGTGAAATCCCCTATCAGGAACAACACATGGTGACCGAGTTCCTGAAACTGACGCAGCTTGTTGATCAGCACGGTATGTCCCAGATGCAGGTCTGGCGCAGTCGGGTCAAAACCGGCTTTGACGCGCAGCGGCCGGCCAGCGGCCAGTTTTTCGCGCAGTTCAGGCTCGCGCAGCAACTCGTCACAGCCGCGGCGAATAATTTCAATTTGTTGATCGATTGTGGTCATTACGTGCGTTTATCTCACATTGCAAAAAACCGGTTTTCCCGACCCCGGGATTCTGCTAAGCTGCCGACTGAAAAATGCTTGTAAATCATAAGGGAAGCGCATGTTGCAAGCGCGATTCGCGATTCTAGCGCAAAAGTTATCGAACTGGCTTCAAGGCAGGGCGCCCCGCCGCATCCTGCTCGGATTGGTGTTGCCCTTTGTGGGCATGATGGCGGCGTTCGGCATTGCACCGGACACCATCACCGACAAGGTGGTGCGCAGCAATGTGGTCGAAGAGCTGCAGTTGCCCGCGCTGGCGCCTGCGGATCCGTCCGCTGAGACCTATTGGCGTGAAACGCGCATAGAGCGCGGCGACATCATCGCCACCATCCTGCAGCGCCTGCAGATCAATGAAACCAGTGTCACCGAGGTGCTGCAGAATACCCGCGAAACACGCGCCCTGTACCGCCTGATTCCCGGGCGCACCATACGTGCTCACACCACGGCCACAGGCCAGCTGCTGGCACTGCGCTATCTGAATGGCACGCAACTGCTGAAAATCGATCGCGATGGCGATCTGCTGCGCGTGGCTGAAGGCGAGGCAGATGTTGAAACCCGGGTTCTCATGAATTCCGGCGAAATCCAGTCTTCACTGTTCGCGGCTACCGATGCCGCCGGCATGTCCGACGCTGTCGCCGTGCAGATTGCAGAAGTGTTTTCCACCGACATCGACTTCCATCGCGACCTGCGTCGTGGCGATCGCTTCGCCGCAGTTTATGAAATGCAGCACCACTTGGGCGAACCGGTAAAAACCGGTCGGCTGCTGTCTGCAGAATTCGTCAACCAGGGCAAAACTTTCCAGGCCATTTGGTTCGAAAATCCCGAAGGTCAGGGCGGTTATTACACGCTGGATGGCAAAAACATCCGCAAAGCCTTCCTCCGCTCGCCGCTGGAATTTTCACGCATCAGTTCCGGGTACACCAGTTCGCGCTATCACCCCGTGCTCAAGACCTGGCGCGCGCACAGGGGCGTGGATTACGCAGCTCCCACCGGCACCCGGATCAGGTCCACTGCCAATGGCATTGTCGACTTCGTCGGTCGCCAGGGTGGTTACGGCAATCTGGTGGTAATACGCCATCAATCCAGGTACACGACCTGGTACGGCCATATGTCGCGCTTTGCTTCTGGCATGCACAAAGGCAAACGTGTGTCTCAAGGGGAAGTCATCGGTTTTGTCGGCAGCACCGGCGTTGCCACCGGCCCGCATGTGCATTACGAATTCCGCACCAACAATGTCCATCAAGATCCACTGCGCGTTGTCATGCCGCCGGCGCCACCGCTGGCACCAAAATATCGCGCCGCGTTTGACGACGCTGCGCTCCCGCAGACCGAGCGCCTCGCGCTGCTGCGGCAAGCCTCACCCGCAGCTACCCAGTAACGCGGATTTACGATGCCCGGTTTGTATGTCGGGTTGATGTCCGGCACCAGCATGGATGGCATTGACGCCGTACTGCTGTCATCCCGTGAGGACACGACGCTCCAATTGCGGCACCACACCCACCAGCCGTTTTCACCCCAGCTGCGCAGCACACTGCTCGATTTAAACCGGCCCGGCGACAATGAACTGCACCGTGCAGCGCTGGCGGCCAATGCGCTGGCCCTGGGTTATGCCGCAGTCATTCGCACTTTGCTCGCGCAAGCGCACGTCGCTGCGGAACAGATAACCGCCATTGGCTGTCATGGCCAGACCGTGAGGCACCATCCGGAACATGGCTACACCCTGCAGCTGGTCAACGGCGCATTGCTCGCCGAACTGACCGGCATCCGGGTGGTCTGTGATTTTCGCAGTCGCGACATCGCTGCAGGCGGCGAAGGTGCGCCGCTGGTACCGGCATTCCACCGCGCAGTATTCGCACATCCGCAACTGTCGCGAGCCATCGTCAATATCGGCGGCATCGCCAACATTACCGGGTTGCCGGCAGCGGGTCCGGTCACGGGCTTCGACTGCGGCCCGGGCAATGTGCTGCTGGATGGCTGGATCATGAAGCATCAAGGCCGTCCCTATGATGCCGATGGCGCATGGAGCGCGCAGGGCACTCCATTGCCCGAACTGCTGGAGCGGCTGCTGACGCACGATTTTTTCGACCGCCGCCCGCCGAAAAGCACCGGCCGGGAAACCTTCCATCTGCAGTGGGTCGAAAATTCGCTGACCAGTCAGGAACGCCCGGTCGACATTCAGGCTACTCTGCTCGAGCTTACTGCCGCGGGTATATCCCACGCGCTGGATGCGTATTGCCCGGATGCTGCGGAAATTTATCTGTGTGGCGGCGGTGCCCGCAATCAAACGCTGCGTAAAAGGATTGCTGCATTACTGCCGCAGCGTCGCGTCGCGACGACCGACGAACTGGGCTTGGCCGTGGAAAGCGTGGAAGCTGCAGCCTTCGCCTGGCTTGCCGAGTGCGCGTTGACCGGTAAACCCGGCAATCTGCCGCAAGTTACCGGCGCCAGTGGTCTGCGCGTGCTGGGCGCCATTTATCCGGCGTAGAGTCCTTGGCATCACCCAAAAACAAAACGGGGGCTGACGCCCCCGTTTGACAGTACAACCGCAGTGTCAGCCTATGCCGAAAACGACGAACCGCAACCGCAGGTGGAACTGGCGTTGGGATTCTTGATCACGAACTGGGCGCCTTCGACATTTTCCTGATAGTCGATTTCGGCGCCAGTCAGGTACTGCAAACTCATCGGGTCAACCAGCAGCGTAACCCCGCCCTTTTGCAACGAGGTGTCGTCTTCATTCACGGCCTCATCAAACGTGAATCCATACTGGAAACCGGAACAGCCACCGCCTGTTACAAATACGCGCAGCTTGAGTCCGGCATTGCCTTCTTCCTCAATCAACTGCCGCACTTTGGCCGCGGCATTCTCGGTAAACACCAGCGGATCCGGCATAACTTCAGCAACTGCATTCATGACAAACTCCTGATTCGGTATTGCAAGTAAAGCCCATTATATAGCCCCGCTGCCAGCAACAACCGTCATTCCGCCGCTGCCGGCTTGAATTTCACGACTTTTTCGACCTTGGCATCATCCTGATACACCAAACGGCCCTGCACCACGGCGCCCAACTGCATTTCGAGCGTTTTGTAATACACATCACCTGTGACATTCGCCTTGCTTTGCAGTTCGACATAATCGGCAGCATGCACCGGGCCAACAACCGTGCCGTTAATAACCACATGGGAAACGCGGATTTCGCCTTCGATGCGCGCCTCTTCCGACAACACCAGCGTTCCCGGCTTGCCTTCCACTGACATCACGCAGCCATGTACACGGCCGTCCACGCGCAACCCGCCATCGAACGTCAGGTCGCCCTCGATGACCGTGCCGGCGCCGATCAAGCAGTCAATACGATTCTGGGGGGTGGTGGATTTTTTACCGAACATGATGTTCTCCCGCTATGAAATAGTAATGTTGTGCGTCAGCTTTGGTACGGTGGATTCACCTTCAAACACGCGCACCTGCAAGCCTTTCACGGCGGCACCGGGCGATATCTTGAACATGCCCTCCACACGCTGGTACAGCTTGAAGCTGACCCGGTACTCCTTGGCATTGGCCGCCAATTCGAAGTCCGACGGCAGCATCAGGACCACTTTACGTCCATCCTGCTGCAGATTCAACACGAACTGCAAACGTCCGTTGAATTCCTTTGACCGCTCTCCGGTCTGCACCAGCAGTAATTGATAACGATACTCACCTGGCACCGGCTCCGGCATCAGGCGAAATCGATTCACACTGATGGCACCCACTTTGCTTGTTGATGTCAGCGACTGAAAGAAGGCCAGGTCTTCCTTCAGCGTGGCATTTTCCTGCGCCAGCGCTTTCACCTGCCGCGCCAGATCGCCAAATGTCGCGCGTTCAATCTGCAATTGGCGTTCCGCCGTCGCTGTTCTCACCTTGAGTTCCGCAAGTTCAGTCCGCTGCCGACTTACAGTCTCATCCAGTTCCGCACGCATATGCGCCGCCTCGGTCTTGCGAAATCCCGCATACATCAGGCCGAAATCATAGGTGATCCAGGCCACACCGGCGACCACCGCAACCGCCACGCCCATGCCGATCCAGCGCCAGTACCATGGCATATGCGGGCGCACCGCAAGGCGCGGCGCATCAATGCCAAACCTGCGTACAAAAGATTTGAATGCGCGGCCCATGCGATCAGGGCAGCAGTGCGATCTGGGTCAGTCCGGCAGTTTCAGCACAACCAAACATGATGTTCATGTTCTGCACGGCCTGGCCAGCGGCGCCCTTCACCAAATTGTCGATGACCGACAGCACAACAACGATGTCACCGCCCTGAGGCTGATGCACGGCAATTCGGCAATGATTTGCACCGCGCACCGACCGTGTCTCGGGATGGCTGCCGGCCGGCATGACATCGACGAACGCTTCCCCGGCATAACGTTTTTCATATAAGGCCTGCAAATTGACCTGCCTGGTCAGCTTCGCATACAACGTGGCGTGGATACCGCGAATCATCGGCGTCAGATGCGGCACAAACACCAGCTTGACCGGGTGCCCTGCGGCTAGCGCCAGTCCCTGTGAAATTTCCGGCAGGTGGCGATGTCCGGCTACACCGTAAGCCCTGAAATTGTCGGCTGCTTCAGCAAGCAGAATATGCGTCTCCGCTTTACGCCCCGCACCAGAGGCACCGGATTTGGTATCGGCAATCAGGTGATCAAGATCCACACACCCCGCTTCGATCAGCGGCAGGAAACCCAGTTGCACCGAGGTCGGATAACAACCGGGATTGGCTATAACCCGCGCCTTTTTGATTTGATCGCGATTGATCTCGGGCAATGCGTACACCGCTTCGGCGACAAGTTCCGGGCAAGCATGCTTCATTTTGTACCACTGTTCCCAGACCGCCACATCGCGAATGCGGAAATCAGCCGCCAGATCAATAACACGAACTCCGGCATCGACCAGCGCGCGCGCTTCCTGCATCGCCACGCCGTTGGGCGTCGCAAAAAACACCACATCACATTGATCCAGTCCGGCGGCGGCGGGTTCGCTGAAACGCAGGTCCACGTGTCCACGCAGGTTCGGGAACATTTCCGCCACCGGCATGCCGGCTTCCTTGCGTGACGTAATCGCCTTTAACTCGCAATGTGGGTGTTGCGCCAGCAGACGCAGCAGTTCGACGCCGGTGTAACCGGTACCGCCGACGATTCCCGCCTTGATGATCTTCTGCTTCTGAGCCATTGTTAACCACCTTCCCGTCTACGCTGACTGTCGGTCTGCAGCGACACTTTCGCCAGAGACGACAAAGCCGCCCTTGGGCGGCTTTGTCTGAACATCTGTTCTTCCAAAATCTTGCGTTAACGCTTGGAGAACTGTTTACGCCGCCGCGCTTTGCGCAAACCGACTTTTTTACGTTCGACTTCGCGTGCATCTCGAGTCACGAGCCCAGCCTTGCGCAACGCCGGTTTCAGCGCAACATCAAAATCCACCAAAGCGCGGGAAATACCGTGGCGCACCGCGCCGGCTTGTCCCGATTCGCCGCCGCCAGTGACATTGACACTGATATCAAAGGTATCGAGTTTTTCGATCAACGCAAGCGGCTGGCGCACGATCATGCGTCCGGTCTCCCGCGAGAAGAATTCATCGACCGGTTTGCCGTTAACGACAATACTGCCCTTGCCGGGCTGCAGGAACACACGCGCCACCGCGCTCTTGCGCCGGCCGGTGCCATAATTTTTTTGAACTGCCATGGTCTGTTAGTCCTAGATTTCGAGAGTCTTGGGCTGTTGCGCAGTATGCGGGTGGTCAGTACCTGCATATGCCTTCATTTTTTTCAGCATCGCGTAACCGAGCGGTCCCTTGGGCAACATGCCCTTTACCGCCTTTTCAAGCACGCGCGCCGGAAACTTGGCCTGCATTTTTTCAAAGTTCGTGGTGTACAAACCGCCGGGATAACCGGTATGGCGATTGTAGAGTTTGTCTTTGGCCTTGTTGCCGGTCACGCGCAACTTGTCGACATTGACCACAACGATAAAATCGCCGGTGTCGATGTGGCGGGTGAACTCCGGTTTATGTTTGCCACGCAAGCGATGCGCGATCCCAGCGGCGAGCCTGCCCAGAACTTTGTCGGAGGCGTCTACCACGAACCAGTCGCGGGTAATTTCGTGCGGTTTAGCGGAATAGGTTTTCATGCTTGTTCCTGCGCGTTCTTCATGATTCAGGGAAACCGCGAATTCTATGGGAAATCAAGCGGATGTGTCAAACTGCGCGCCCACCTGCCCACTGCCTGCGCAGGCTGAAGAAAATAGATTTATCCATTTAAAAACAACTGGTTATAGAAAATGTCCTGCTGGCAACTGACCAATGCCCTTGCTGCACTATTAATCCCGCCAGGCCTGCTGATCGTCCTGATGGCCGGCGGATTGGCGTTACGCAGACGATTTCCGTACTTCGGCCACATGCTGTTGATCGGTGGCTTGACCGGACTCTATGCCTGCTCAACACCGATCACCGCACATTTCCTGCTACGCCATTGGGAAGGCGCCCCTCCCGCCTCTACAGCTATCAACACCGCACAGGCCATCGTTGTGCTGGGCGGCGGAAAATATCCGCAAGCGCCGGAATTCGGCGGCGACACCGTAAATTCGTCCACGCTGGTGCGGCTGCGCTACGCCGCCCGCCTGCATCGTCAGACCGGGCGCCCCATCCTGGTCAGCGGCGGCAGCCCTGAAGGCAGCGCAATCACCGAAGCGCTGGTCATGCGCCGGGTGCTGGAGCACGAATTTGCCGTGCCGGTACGCTGGGCCGAGGACGGTTCTGCCAACACTCTGGAAAGCGCCCGCTTGAGTTACCGGATGCTCACGGCCGAGGGCGTGCACACCATCCGCCTGGTTACCCACGCCTGGCATATGCCACGTGCACAACTGGTCTTCGAACACGCCGGATTCCGGGTCATTCCCGCGGCGACCGCCTACACCACACGCTACCGGCTGACCGTGCTGGACTTTCTGCCGGATGCGAGAGCGCTGCGCGGCACTGCATGGTTTTTCCACGAAGCCATAGGCACACTCTGGTATCGTGTCCGGCTGTTTTTAAAGGGCTGATCGCGGGGACCCCATGAAAGCACGCATCAAATGGATAGAGAATGTCAGTTTTGTTGCTGAATCGGGCAGCGGCCACAGCATGGTCATTGATGGTGCGCCGGAAGGCGGCGGCCGCGACCTCGGTCCACGACCGATGGAAGTGGTGCTGATGGGCACCGGCGGTTGCACCGCCTATGACGTGATGCATATCCTGCGCAAATCACGCGCGCCAGTTACTGATTGTGTGCTGGAAATCGACTCCGAACGCGCCGCCGAAGATCCCAAAGTGTTCACGAAAATCCATTTCCATTTCATTATCACCGGCAATGCGCTGAAACCAGCCCAGGTCGAGCGGGCTGTGCAATTGTCAGCTGAAAAATACTGCTCGGCATCGATCATGCTGGGCAAGACCGCCACGATCACCCACGATTTTGAAATCAGGGAAGCAAGCGCTTAAACTGCCCGGCTTAAACTGCGCGCACCTTGAAACTGCGGCTTACAGCAGGAACGCAGCCCCGGTCATCACTTTCGACGAAGTCTGCATCGCCGCCTTGACCGGCGCCGGCAGTTCCGCTCCGCCTTGTTGCCGCGCGCTGGTCGCATGGCGCGCTTCGTCATCGCACATCTGCTCGACGATGGCCCGGCTTTTACGGTCTTCCGCCGGCAACCGCCCGAGATGGCCTTCGAGGTGGCGCACCACCTGGCGTTCGGTCTCGGCGAGAAAGCCCAGGTTCCATTTATCCCCCAGCAGTCCCGCCGCAGCACCGATCGCGAACGAACCGGCGTACCACAGCGGATTAAGCGCGCTTTTCCGGCCGCCAAGTTCGACAATGCGCTGCTCAGTCCAAGCCAAATGGTCCGTCTCCTCCTGTGCCGCCTGCTCCAGTGCGGCACGGGCCGAAGTGTCGCGCGCCGTCAGCGCCTGCCCCTGATACAGCGCCTGTGCACAGACTTCACCCGCGTGATTGACCCGCATCAGTGCCGCAGCCAGGCTGCGCTGGGCGTCGTCCATTTCCGCATCCGGCAAATCTTCTCCGGGCGTTACACGCGTGCTGCGTGCCGGCGCAAACACGGTGCGCAGTCCCTTGTCGAAGCCAACGATCAGGTCATCGATGTCGATCATGTTCACGCCGCCTTGCCAAACAGGCGTTCAAGTTCTGCGCCGGGGTCGGCGGCGCGCATAAAGGCCTCACCGACCAGAAAGCCGTGGACATCATGCGCACGCATCCGCGCCACGTCTTCTGATTTCAGGATGCCGCTCTCGGTAATCACCAGCCGTTGAGCCGGGATTTTCGACAGCAGGTCCAGCGTAGTCTGCAGCGTGGTCTCGAAAGTCCGCAGGTTGCGGTTGTTGACGCCGATCAACGGCGTCTGCAACTTCAACGCGACATCCAGCTCTGCCGCATCATGCACTTCGACCAGCACCGCCATGCCCAGCTCATGCGCCGTCGCTTCCAGCTCCAGCATGCGCGCCGGCGTCAGTGCGGCGACGATCAGCAGAATGCAGTCGGCGCCGGCAGCACGCGCCTCGTAAACTTGATACGCACCCATCATGAAGTCCTTGCGCAGCACCGGCAGGCTGCAGGCGCCGCGCGCCGCCTTCAGGTCATCGATGCCGCCCTGGAAAAACTGGCGGTCGGTCAGCACCGACAGGCAGGCCGCACCGTGGCGTTCGTAAGTGGCAGCGATCGCCGCCGGGTCAAACTGCTCCCGCAGCACACCTTTGCTGGGGCTGGCTTTTTTCACTTCCGCAATCACCGCCGGCTTGCCGGCAGTAATTCTTTTCCGCAATGCGCCTGCAAAATCCCGCGCCGGCTCTGCTGCACGCGCTGCTGCCTGCACCTGCGCCAGCGGCAACAGCGCCTCCGCGGCGCTGACCTCCTGCGCTTTTACTGCCAGTATGCGCTGCAGGATATCAACCATGGCTCTTGGTAAATGCGACAAACTGGTCCAGCTTCTGGCGCGCTGCGCCGCCCGCCAGAACTTCCTGCGCCTTTTTGACCCCGGCCACCAGCGTCGGCGCCAGACCGGCAACATAAATGCTGGCGCCGGCATTCAGCGCCACGATGTCACGCGGCGCCCCAGGCTTGTTCTCCAGCGCACCCAGCAGCATGTCGCGGGATTGTTCAACGCCTTCGACGCGGATGGCCGAGTTGTTGTGGGTTTTCAGGCCAACATCGGCGGGTGCCACCATGTATTCGCGCACCGCATTGTCCTTCAGTTCGCCCACGGCCGTCGGCCCGCAGATCGACAATTCATCCAGTCCTTCAAGCCCGTGCACGATCATCACCCGGCGGCTGCCCAGTTGCTGCAGTACGCGCGCCTGAATGCCGACCAGGTCCGGGTGAAACACGCCCATCACCTGCTGCCTCGCCCCGGCAGGGTTGGTCAGCGGCCCGAGTATGTTGAACAGGGTTTTTACACCCAGTTCGCGGCGCACCGGCGCGGCATATTTCATCGCGCTGTGATGATTCGGCGCAAACATGAAACCGATGCCGGTTTCAGCAATCGACTGCGCAACGAGTTCGGACTTGAGGTTGATATTGGCACCCAGCGCCTCCAGCACATCGGCGCTGCCGGATTTGCTCGAGACAGAACGTCCGCCGTGTTTGGCAATTTTTGCGCCCGCCGCCGCCGCAACAAACATCGCCGCCGTTGATACGTTGAACGTATGCGCAGAGTCGCCGCCGGTACCGCAGGTGTCGATCAGCTCCGGCGTGTCGGGTACCGGCACCTTGGTGGCGAATTCCCGCATCACCGTGGCTGCTGCGCCGATCTCGCCTATGGTTTCCTTCTTGACGCGCAGGCCGGTAATGATCGCCGCAATCAGCACCGGCGAAACCTCGCCGCCCATGATCTGGCGCATCAACGACAGCATCTCTTCGTGAAAAATCTCGCGATGCTCGATGATCCGCGTCAACGCATCCTGCGGTTTCATAACCACAGTTGCTGCTGTGGATTTTCCCGTGTCCGTCACCGTTTTTCCTCGAGAAAGTTCTTCAACATGCGATGGCCATGCTCGGTAAGTATCGATTCCGGATGAAATTGCACGCCCTCGATGGCCAACGTCTTGTGACGCACCCCCATGATCGTGCCGTCATCTGTCCATGCCGTCACCGTCAGGCAGTCGGGCAGACTGGCGCGCTCCACCATCAGCGAATGGTAACGCGTTGCCGAAAATGGCCGCGGCAACCCGCGGAACACCCCCGCGCCTTCATGCTGAATCGGTGAAGTCTTGCCATGCATCAACTGTGGCGCATGCACGACTTTGCCACCAAAAGCCTGACCGATGCTCTGATGCCCAAGACAAACGCCGAGTATGGGTATCTTCCCGGCAAACTCCCTGATCAGCGGCACCGACACCCCCGCTTCGTTCGGCGTGCACGGCCCCGGCGACACCACAATTCGTGCCGGTTTCAGACGCGCGATTTCTTCGAGCGTGATTTCGTCATTGCGGTGCACGGCAACGTCTTCGCCGAGCTCCCCCAGATACTGCACCAGGTTGTAGGTGAAGGAATCGTAATTATCGATCATCAATAACATGGTGCCCCCTCAGTCCAGACGCGTATCAAGGCCGGCTTCGGCCATCTCGGCAGCGCGCAGCAGCGCACGTGCCTTGCTCTGGGTCTCTTGCCATTCCGCTTCAGGCTGCGAATCGGCAACGACACCGCCGCCCGCCTGCACATGCAACCGCCCGTCCTTGACCACCGCGGTACGTAGCGCAATCGCAACATCCATGTTGCCGTGAAAACCAAGATAACCGACTGCGCCGGCATAAACACAGCGCTTGACCGGCTCCAGTTCGTCAATGATTTCCATTGCCCGCACCTTGGGCGCGCCGGACACCGTGCCCGCCGGAAAGGTCGCGCGCAGCACGTCAATAGCCGTCAATCCCGGCTTGAGCTTGGCTTCAACATTGGACACGATGTGCATCACATGTGAGTAGCGCTCAATCACCATCTGCTCCGTGACCTTGACGCTGCCGGTCTGCGCAACACGCCCCGCATCATTGCGCCCCAGATCAACCAGCATGATGTGCTCGGCGCGTTCCTTGGCATCGGCCAGCAATTCAGCGGCGAGTGCGGCATCCTCGTCGGGCGTGGCGCCGCGGCGGCGGGTCCCGGCAATCGGGCGCACGGTCACGGTGTCACCTTCCAGCCGCGCAAGAATTTCGGGAGAAGCACCAACGACATGAAAATCTTCAAAATTGAAATAAAACATGTAGGGCGACGGATTCAGCGTGCGCAGCGCGCGATACAACGACAGCGGCGTCGCATGAAAAGGCTTGCTCATGCGCTGCGAAGGCACCACCTGCATGATGTCGCCCTCATAAATGTATTGCTTCGCGCGTTCAACGGCCTGGTGATAGGCGGACTGGCCGAAACCTGACACTGCAGGCTCCGACGGCACCGGTGCACTCTCGGGCAATTTGCCTGGCGCGCGTAATTTTTCCAGCAGTGCCGCCAGCCGTGCCTTCGCCGCAGCCCAGGCGCCGGGTTTACCGGGCTCTGCATAAACCACCAACGACAGCTTGCCGGAAACGTTATCGACGATGGCGATTTCCTCCGACACCAGCAGCAGAATGTCCGGCGTGCCCAGTTCATCGCGTTTGTCGACCCGGGCCAGGCGCTTTTCAATGTAGCGCACGGTGTCGTAACCGAAATAACCGACCAGCCCGCCACAGAAACGCGGCAGCCGCGGATCAGTTGCCACCTTGAAACGCTGGAGATAGTTTTCGACGAAGGCCAGCGGGTCATCGGCCCGCTCGCGCAGCGTTTCTTTGCCGTTCCTGATTTCAATGCAATCATGGTCGCGCACTTCAATGCGCGTACCGGCAGCAAGACCGACGAAAGTGTAGCGGCCATGACGCTCGCCGCCGACTACCGATTCAAGCAAATAGGTGTAGGGCTGGTTGGCGAGCTTGAGATAAATCGACAACGGCGTGTCGAGGTCGGCAAAGGTTTCGAGCACCACCGGCACACGGTTATAGCCCGCGGCGGCGAGTCGGTTGAATTCAGCTTCAGTCATGTTTTACTCCACAAAAACAGTACAAAACAACGGCCAGCAACGCACGATCAGCGACGCCAGGCGCAACGCCAGCGCTGAACGCCGGCTGCAGTTTTGGACCACATGGAGAGCAACACGATTAACCTTTTTTAATCAATGAGATACACTCTGTGAGCGCGGCTACTATAGCATCAACCCCAAGGCTCTGCACAGCCTGTCCTTCATTGTAGCCATAGGTCACGCAGAACACCGGGCAGCCCGCCGCCCGCGCCGCCTGCACATCATTCACCGAATCACCGATCATCAGCATCTGCGCCGGCGCCACCCCGAGCTGCGCGCAGGCATGCAGCAATTGCAGCGGATCGGGTTTTTTTCGCGCCAGCGTATCCCCGGCTATGGTTTGCTGAAAATAGGATGCCAGGCCCATGTGCTCCAGCAGCGGGCCGGTAAACGCGCCGGCCTTGTTGGTCACACAGATCAGTGGAAATCCGGCCGCGCGAAACTGCTCCAGCCCCTCGCGCACTCCCGGATAGATGGTGGTATGGCGGCCGTTCACTGCGGCATAAAAACGCTCGAATACCGGCAACGCCCGCGCCAGCAGTGCAGCCTCGGCATGCCCATCAATATCGCGGACCAGCGCGCGCGCCACCAGCCGCGGGATACCCTTGCCGACGAAAGTGCGCACGGTATCCAGCGGCAAAGTCTCACGTCCCAGCGCCTCCAGCATCTGGTTGGTCGCCGCGGCCAGATCCGGAATGGTGTCGAGCAGGGTGCCGTCCAGATCAATCATGACGGCTTGTACGGAAATCGGGAAATGAAGTTTCATGGTTCAGTCGCAGCCATCCGCAGGCAGCGCAACCGCGATGGATGGCTGCCCTGCAGACCGGTTCAGGATTTGGCGAGCGCTGCGCGCATCGCCGCGATGGTGGCCTTGTAGTCCTTCTGGCCGAAGATTGCCGAGCCGGCGACAAAGGTATCTGCGCCGGCTTTGGCAATTTCCGCGATGTTGTCAGTCTTGACGCCGCCATCCACCTCCAGCCAGATGTCGCGCCCGCTGCGGTCTATGCGCTGGCGCACCGCCGCGAGCTTGGCCAGCGCCCCGGGAATGAACGCCTGGCCGCCGAAACCGGGATTCACCGACATGATCAACACCAGATCCAGTTTATCGAGCGCATGATCAAGATAATGCAACGGAGTCGCCGGATTGAATACCAGTCCGGCTTTGCACCCATGCTCCTTGATCAGGCCGATGGTGCGGTCGATGTGCTCGGACGCTTCGGGATGAAATGAAATGATGTTGGCGCCCGCTTTGGCAAAGTCCGGCACGATGCGATCCACCGGCTTGACCATCAGGTGTACATCGATCGGCACCTTGACCAGCGGACGTATCGCCTCGCAAACCAGCGGACCGATGGTCAGATTGGGCACGTAATGGTTGTCCATCACGTCAAAATGAATCAAATCGGCGCCGGCTGCGACCACCGCCTGTACTTCCTCGCCCAGGCGGGCAAAATCGGCGGACAGGATGCTGGGCGCGATGCGATGACTCATGCGGTTTATCCGGGTAAGGGCTGCAGGGATTGTACCCGACTTGCAACACCACGACGATGCGGCGTGTCCAATCAACTGCCTGCGGGACAAAGGTGCAACTGTCCGCACCGGATCAGAGTTTCCGCAGCCGACAACTTCCGTCGCGGCGCTGTGGATGCGAGAATACGGGCATGCCTGAAAACAAATACCAGATTGCTGTCGCGCCACGCGCGACCTATATTGCGGAACAATCGGATGCCGATGGTGATCGTTATGCTTTCGCGTACACGATCACCATCACCAACACCGGTAACATAACGGCGCAACTGATCAGCCGGCACTGGATCATCACCGATGCCAACAACCTGGTGCAGGAAGTCAAAGGCCAGGGCGTGGTCGGCGCCCAGCCGAAACTGAAACCCGGTGAAAGTTTCGAATACACCAGCGGCTCGGTGCTGGCAACGTCGGTGGGCACTATGCGCGGGGCCTACCAGATGGTGGCCGAGGACGGCACGCACTTTGATGCGGCCATCCCGGAATTCACACTGTCCGTGCCGCGCGTCCTGCATTAGGAACTGCGCCGGACCGCAGCGCGCATGTCCCTACGCACCAGTTACACGCTGATCGCACCCTTTTACGATTGGGTAATCGGTCCGGCACTGCATCACGCCCGCAAAAAAAGCCTGGCCCGGCTGTCCACTGCCGGCACAGCGCATATTCTGCTCAACGGCATCGGCAGCGGGCTCGACCTGCCGCTGCTGCCGCCGGGGCATCGTTATACGGCACTTGATCTGACGCGCGCCATGCTGAACAAGGCGTTGCCGCGCAGCGGCAATCTGGATCTGCAGTGGACGCAGGGTGACAGCCAGCGCCTGCCCTTCCGCAACGAAGCTTTCGATCACGTGCTGCTGCACCTGATACTCGCCATAGTTCCCGATACCCGCGCCGCTCTGCGCGAGGCTGCGCGCGTGGTCAAGCCCGGCGGAAGGCTTTATGTGCTCGACAAATTCCTGCGCCCGGGTGAATCGGCCTGGCTGCGGCGGCTGGTCAATCCGCTGGTACGTCGCATCGCCACGCGCACTGACGTGGTATTTGAAAATGCGCTGGCCGGCGTCAGCGAACTGAGGATGATCACCGACGAGCCCGCGCTGGCCAGGGGCTGGTTCCGCATGATTACGCTGGAAAAAACCGCCGGTCAGGATTTACCGGACTCGTCGTCATCGTCGCGCCGCGGCCAGGTCAGCCAGACGATGCCGACCAGCAGCCCCACGGCGGCCGCGACTTCGATCAAAAACCACATCAATCCGTCCATTACGTCCCTATCCACACCATAAATTGCCGATGCACCGCCCCGACTTTAACAAACTCCCGCTGCGCATTACGCTTGTCATGTTGATTGCCGCACTGACGGCCTGCCGCTCAACTCCGGACAAACCTGACGCGCCCGCCACGCCCGTACTGATGCCGGCGCCAGCTCCGGCGCAACCCCCGTTGCTGCCCGAGCCTGTTGCGCCAGAAACCGCACCACCAATAACATCACCCACTGCGCCCATCTCCAGCAAGCATTTGCGCCGCGGCAACTGGAACGAACTGCCCGGCTGGCGCGACGATGATCCGGCCGCCGCGTGGGACGCCTTCCTGACCAGTTGCAGCGCCTTGCGTTCCCAGCAAGCCTGGCAGGACGCGTGCGCCGCCGCGCAAGGTGCATCGCGCCCCGATCGCAAACAAGCCCGGCGATTTTTTGAAACCCATTTCACGCCATACCAGTTACTGCAAACCAACGGCAGCAGCGAAGGCCTCGCCACCGGTTATTACGAACCGTTGCTGCACGGCAGCCGCTCCCCCACTGCGCGTTACCGCTATCCGGTTTATGGCGTCCCCGACGATCTGGTCGCAGTGGATTTGCCGGCATTCGGCATTGATGCCAGAGAATCGCGGCTGCGGGCGCGGCTGGATGGCAAACGCATCGTGCCGTACTTCGAGCGTGCGCAGATCGAAGCCGGTGCCGCGCTGCTGAACGGCAAGGAAATCGCCTGGGTGGAAGATCCGGTGGAATTGTTTTTTCTGCAGATCCAGGGCTCCGGTCGCATCGAACTGGATGACGGGGGTGTCATGCGCGTGGGATACGCCGATCACAACGGCCACCCCTACCGATCGATCGGCCGTCTGCTGATTGACCGCGGGGAACTGCCCCCTGAACGTGCTTCCATGCAGGGCATCAAAGCCTGGGCACAGCAGAATTCCGACAAGCTGCGCGCAGTGCTGGACCACAACCCCCGCTACATTTTTTTCCGTGAATTGCCGCCAAACCTCAGCGGACCGTTGGGCGCCCTCGGTGTGCCACTGACGGCGCGTCGTTCGATTGCCGTTGATCCACGTTACGTACCGCTGGGAACTCCGGTATTTCTGGCAACCACCTGGCCGCTTAGCTCAAAACCGCTGCGCCAACTGATGCTGGCTCAGGACACCGGCTCCGCCATACGCGGCGCGGTGCGCGCTGATTTTTTCTGGGGCTACGGCGAGGAAGCCGGACGTGAAGCCGGACGCATGAAACAAGCGCTGCGGATGTGGTTGCTGCTGCCCCGGGGTTACCCGGTCAACAACTGAATGCAGCCCAAACGATGCAGCAGCATGCAAGCGCCCACTCACAGCAGTGAAATTAATGTAACCAATTGTTTTAATTAATATTTTAATACTTCCACAAGCTACGCCCCTCCTCTACAGTCGTGCATATCACCATCCTCGGCGCCGGCGTTACCGGCATAACCTCTGCCTGGTACCTGCGCCAGGCTGGCCACAGCGTCACGGTTATAGACCGGCGTGCCGGACCGGGCCTGGAAACCTCCTACGCCAATGGCGGACAGATTTCAGTTTCACACGCTGAACCCTGGGCTAATCCGCGGGCACCGCTGCAGCTGTTGCGCTGGCTGGGCCGCGAAGATGCCCCGCTGCTGTTCCGGCTGCGCGCCGACTGGCAGCAATGGCGCTGGGGTTGCGCTTTTCTGCGTGAATGCACGCCGGCGCGGTTGCGCCACAATATCCGCCAGCTCGTCGCGCTGGGCAATTACAGTCGCGCGGCACTGCGCCAACTGCGCGCCGAAACCGGCATCCAGTACGACCAGTTATCGCGCGGCATCCTGCATTTTTATACCAGCCCTGCGGCGTGGCGGGCGGCGCAGCAGGCGGCACAGTTGATGCGCGAAGCAGGCTGCACCCTGGATCCCAAGTCCGCTGATGAATGCGTGGCCATTGAACCGGCGCTGGCACCTTTTGGAGAACGTATCGCCGGCGGCACCTACACCCCGGATGACGAGTCCGGTGACGCCCATCGTTTTACCCGTGAACTGGCGGCGCTGTGCGCAGCACGCGGCGTCACTTTCCGCTATGACACCCAGGTACAGGCGCTGCTGCGCGGACGACACAACGACATTGCCGGCGTGCGCGTGTGCACCCCGGACGGCGCAACCGAAACCCTGACGACCGACGGCTGGGTGATCTGTCTCGGCGTGCACAGTGCTCCGCTGTTGCGTCCGCTGGGCGTGAATCTGCGCATCTATCCGGTCAAGGGTTATTCAGTAACGCTGCCGGTTAATGATCCGCAACGGGCGTACAGCGTTTCGCTGACTGACGACGAACACAAATTGGTATTTTCGCGGCTGGGCGAACGTCTGCGCATCGCGGGAACCGCGGAATTCACCGGTTATGACACCACGCTGAATCACGCGCGCTGCGATGCCATTCTGCGCCGCACCGCCGAACTGTTTCCCGGTGCCGGCGACATCGGACATGCGCAGCTGTGGGCAGGCCTGCGTCCGGCAACACCGTCCAATCTGCCGTATATCGGCAGTACGCGTTATGCCAACCTGTATCTCAACACGGGACATGGCACCCTGGGCTGGACCCAGGCCTGTGGTGCTGGTTCCGCACTCGCGTCGTGGCTGTCGGGAGATGCGCCTGAAGTAGCTTTTAATTTCTGCGGCAAACCACCGGCGCACTGACTGCAAAAACGCTATACCGGCAGGGTCCACACGCCGTCCCATTCCTCGGGTGGCGGTTGTTTTGCATAAATCTCGCAGCGCTCCCGATACGGCAGCGCAGGACGGTCGTTCGGGCAGGCCGCAAGCGCCTCGTTGAACAGTGCGGTTGCCCGGTGCCAGGACCGATTGCGGTAATGTGCAACGGCTTCTGCACAAGAGAAATTGATTTCCATATCCGCTCCCTGGCGGCAGACGCGCTAAAGATCGGAAAGCCGGAGTTTGGCCAGTCCTGATCCGCTTTTTTCAAAAACCAGTATTTCCTCTGCCGTCAGCGGCGGACTGACATGACTCCCCTGCACCCGCTCGCAACCCAGCGCGAGCAGTGCCAGCACGGTCTCGCCGTTTGCCACGCCTTCAGCCGTTACATGCAGGCCGAGGTCCCGCGCCAGGCGTACCAGCGCGCGCACGATCTTGCCGTGCAGCTCCGTGCGCTGCATGTCCGTGACAAATTCCGCACTCAACTTCAGTTCATCGAAAGGCAATTGCGCCAGGTTGCTGAGAGAAGATGCCCCTGTGGCAAAACCGTCTATGCCCAGACGCAAACCCAGTCGTTTCAGCCGTGCCAGCGTATCTTTAACCCGGTCGAGGCTGCCGGCGATGGCCGATTCGTGGATGCCGATTACCACGCGGCCCGGCGGCACGCCCCAGGTACGCAGCGCCCGGTCGACAAAATCAGGAAAGTCCGCCTGCAGCAGACCGCTGGCCAACACCTTCAGCCCGATCTTGCATTGCAGTCCGGCGTTCGCAAATTCGGCGCTTTGCCGCAGGGCGTTGTTGAATATCCACGACGTCAATTCGCGCAAAACGCCGGCGGTTTCCGCGGTGGCAAGCACCTGCGCTTCGGGCACCTCGCCAAGTTCCTCATCCGTCCAGCGCAGTATGCATTCCAGCCCCCCTATCCTGCCGGATTTGGTGTCCAGCTGCGGCTCGAAAACCAGATTCAGCGCACTCTCCTCCAGCGCATGACGCAGCCGGGTTTCATACAACATCTTGCGTTCTTCATCCTCGCCATGCGCCGGATCGTAAACGGCAGTGCGTCCGGGCGCGCCGCGTGCCGCACGCGCGGCCAGCTTGGCATTCCGGACCAGTGCCTGCGCATCGCTCCCATGATCCGGATACACGGCAATGCCAACCACTGCATCGACGTCAAAGTCGCGATCACCAAGCGGAATCGGCGATTCGAGCACGCCCAGCACCTTGTTGGCTGCAAGTATCGCCACGCCTTCACCGGCGATGCGCGGCAGCAGACAGGCGAACTGGTCACGACTGACGCGACCGAGCTGGTCCTGCTTGCGCAGTACCCCTTCGCGCATGCGCCGGGTAACACGCAGCATGAAAGCCTCGCCCTTCTGCAAACCCAGTTGGCGATCAATCTGCTCCACCTTGGCGATCTGCAGCAGCAGCAATGCCAGTTGTTTGCCGTCTTGCCGATGGCTCTCAATCGACGCGCGGAATATTTCCATGAACGCCGAGTACTCGGGTGTGGGCAGCGTGCGCACAACGCCGCCTTCCTCCTGGCCGCGCGCGGCCAGTGATGCCAACAACGCCAACTGCAGAAAATTAAACCGTTGCAGTGCAAGCAGGCCGGCAGTGCAGCGCTCCGGCTCGGTCGCATAGAGTCGAAGCGCGCCTTGCGTCATCGCACTCTGAAACCGCAGGCAATCACGCCGCATGCGCTCCAGGGGTTCGCCCTCGGCATCCAGAGCCCATTCACCCAGCGCTGCCATGACCGGCGCAGTATCAGCACCTTCCTCGGCTGCGCTGCCAGTCAATGCGGCATCCAGCGCGCCCGCAACCGGCACAAAAAGGTCGGGCGCACGTTCGCGAACATCGCAAAACACTGCGGCAGTCAGGGCCAGAATGTCGGGACCCACCCCGAATTCTTCAGCCAGGCGCGCGGTCAGCGCACCCAGACTGATGCCCGACTCCGGGACAGCGCCGTCGTCAGAGGAAGAATTCTGCGGGATCGATGGGGACACTGCCCTGCTCCAGGGTGCGTTTGATGCGATAGGGTACTCCAGGAGCCGCTTTGGGTTCCTGCGCCAAGTCGAGTATCACCTGCGGTCGCAATGGATTTCTTTTTGCATCCAGCACCACCATCACGCGCGGCAGCAGTCGTCGTACCGTATTCTGCGCAATCACGATGCCTACCTCGCCGGAATTCAGTTCGACGAGGGAGCCCACCGGAAATATGCCTATGCACTGGACAAACTGTTCGATCAGAGGTCCGTCGAACAGTGTATTGCGCTTGCTGTAGAGAAAATTGAGCGCATTCGAAGGCGAATACACCTCGGCATAGGGACGCTCATGAATCATCGCGTCAAAACAGTCCACCAGCCCGGCAATGGATCCGAACAAGCCGATTTCGCCGCCTTTGAGTCCTTTGGCATAGCCGCTGCCGTCATAACGCTCGTGATGCAAGGCTGCAATCTCGGGCAGCTCCGGCGGCAATCTGGCGGTCTCTTTCAGGATGGTTGTCGTATGCACGACATGGCTGCGACACACCATCAGTTCCGTCTTGTTCAGCGGCCCCTTGGTGGCCAGCACTTCCTCAGGCACCGCGGTCATTCCGACATCCTGCAACAACCCGACCATGCCCAGCAGATCCAGTTGTTCGCGCGGCAACTGCAGAAAACGGCCGAAAGTCAGCATGTAGATCGACACACCGAAGGCACGATCCAGCGCGTGGCCACCCTTGGCCTTTAACTTGGCCAGCAGCATCATTGCGTCCGGATTGCGCACCACGCTATCGGTCATGCTGGTCACGGCCTCCTGCACCCGGGGCGCATCCAGCGCCTTGCCGGCCTGTACCGTTCCCATGATGTCCTTCAGCAGCACCTCGGTCTTGCGCTGGGCCGTGCGCGCTACCGGCAGCTCTTCATCAACAGTGGCCTTTTCCCTGTAGGTGACCTTGTGTTTGATGGCCGTCAGCACGCTGGGGCCCAGCGGTGCCGGGATTTTCAGGCTGGCCGGTGCACTGGGGTCCCCTGCCAGCAGCTGGCTGCGCTCGGGGAGGTCCAGCCCTTTTTCAAGATCGATAAAGACCGTCTTGCAGTGTTTTTTCAGTGCCTCCAGCTGCTGGTCATTACTCAGCACGAAGCCCTGGTACATGAACGGGGTTTCCGTCCACGGTCGGTCCAGTTCAGAGATGAACACGCCGAATTCGAGTTTTTCTACGGGGACTTCTTTTTTCATTGTTTTGGTATCAATCCGCTCCCGCCGCCCCACCAGACGGCTCCTGGAGAGATTTTCCGTCCTCAACGCGCAGCGCGCAAGTTCGCCCGCGCCAGGAAACGGCTCTTAGAACTCGAATACGTGATTATTCAGCAGCAGCTGCGGCACCGTTCTGGTGGGCAATTCCTCGATTTCCTGCATCGTCAGCTCGATTTCACTCGGCTTGAGATGAGTAATGTAAACCTCCGCCTCGCGTTCAAACTTGGCCAGTTCCTCTCCCAGCATCGACGGGCAAAGGTGCTTGGCCAGTTCAGCCAGCTTGCGATCCTTGTCGGAAAATGCAGTTTCGATGATCAGATATTTGAGATTTTCCACGCGATTCACGACTTCCCACAACGCATCGTTGGGTCCGGTGTCGCCGCTGAAAACCAGGCTGTTTTTGCCACTGTCCAGCCAATAACCCACGGCCGGAACCGTGTGCACCGCCGGCAAGGCGGTAATTTTTCGTCCGTTGATTTCCACAATGCTGCCGACATCGATTTCCTGGTAACGCATGAATGGTTCTTCCGGCGTAGGAATTACCGTAAAGTCCGGCCAGATATCCCAGTTGAACAGGTTTCTTTTCAGAATGGCTATCGTCGGTCCAGTCGCGTACACGGTGACCGGCTTGGGGCGCAGCGCACCGACCGAATCAAGAAAAAACGCGATCGAATCCACATGATCCAGATGCGAGTGTGTGACAAAAATATGATCGATCAGCGTGAGCTCGGTAAGCGACAACTCGCCGACCCCGGTGCCGGCATCGATCAGAATATCCTGATCCACCAGAAACGAAGTGGTGCGGTGCTGTTGACCGCCGATGCTCCCGGAGCAGCCCAATACGCGCAGACGCATCGCCGGTGCCGCCTAGATTCCGGCGATCACGACACCGTCGTGTGTGGAATGGATTACAGAGCCCGGGATTACGGTCGCGAATTTCATGGCGCGTTTCATACTTTCATCATGATGGGAATGGTGAATTTTACTCCAAACACCGACCATGTCGCTGCGCATTGCCGGCATTGACTGCACTCTGATATGCGCAGCACGCTCCCCAGGCACTCCTGGCTGACTTGCGGGCAATGGCATGCCAAACATCCGCTCCGTCAGATCTGGACGGTCACTGGCGCAGCACCAGCAGCACCCGGCTTTTTACCGGGTGCCCATTTTTGCGTGCCGGCATAAACCGGGTCGACAGCACCAGATCGCGGACGGGCCGCTCGAGCAGGCCCGGGGGATCGGCGTCTATTACTGCGGCATCCACAACCTGTCCGGCGTGATCTACACTGACCCACAGCCGGATACTGCCGAATACATCATTGGGCAGGCTCAATGGCAGCAGAGGTGCCGGATAGTGATCCAACTCGCGCGCAAGGTAGTAACGGGGATCAGGGGGATCGGGACGATCAGCCCCGGCGGAAGACTCGCTGCCGGATCGCAACGCGCCTGGCTGCGGTGCAATAACCTGACGCTTCGGTCGTATGACAGTGGATTGCAGCACCGGCCGCGCATCAGCCATAACCAGCACCGCAGGCACGACACCAACCTCAACGCCATTGCGGAGCTCCAGCCTTACCTGTAGTTGCGGCGCAACCGCCGTGTGCTGAACTCTGCCCGCAGCGGGCCACTCCCGGACAATCAGCACATGTGCAAGCAGGGATACGGCCAGCGCCATCATCAGGCGTCGTACCGACGCACCGCGTCCCCATTTCCGGATTGCTGTGGCCATGATGCACCCGCGTTTTAAACTGAAGTTCCTCCAACCTTTGTGCGAGTTCATCTTGCGTTACAAGCACTTGGCTTGAGGACGGGGTTCCGGTTTCTGTCTACAACCGGATCTGCTGGATCAGTTCGAGCGCGCGTTTT